>Ga0214543_1005539_pt1 | contig 23112 bp, 16 predicted proteins | sample CNSS2metaG_FD_160094 | JGI IMG/M metagenome (GOLD analysis project Ga0214543, IMG submission 160094) | Root nodule microbial communities from cowpea collected in UCLA plant growth center, Los Angeles, California, USA - CNSS2 | ecosystem: Host-associated > Plants > Roots > Nodule | place: USA... | reverse complement strand
TAAAAAATATTTAATTGATATATGGAACAATAAAAAAATGGGTATGGGTATGGGTATAAGAAAATACCCGTTACCCGGTGGGGATGGGGATGGGTCAAAAGTTGTATACCCGTTGGGTTTGGGGATGTGGATGAATTTTTATTATGGGGATGGGATCATGATACCCGTACCCGTCCCGTTGCCATCCCTAAGTGGGAGGAAGTCTTCCTTAAAAAAGACCTTTCATCAATCATAAATGACCAACGTTAAAGGACATTAAAATAAGAGACAACAATTATCTTATAATAAATGAATTTGGATAGAAATAGAATTCAAATCAAATCACATTTATTTTAGGATGAAGATTTCTCATTTTCTAATTACAAAGATTAGTTACACATAATGGAAATAGAGAAAATAGCTTTATTTATGGAAGTTTCATTCTCTCTCTCTCTCTCCCTCTAGCTAAATAATAATGACTTTCGCAAGGATTATTAAATTATTTGAAAGAAAAAAATTAGACTGGACTCTATAAATTATAGCATATATAATTGGCATATGTTGCGCTTGTTAGATTAGGAAGTCACAGCAATTTTGGGCTAATGATCTTGCCAATTCAAACCAGCCTAGTCTCTTTTTAGAATCTCATTCTCTGTTTAATAGAACTAGCACAAGTTTCACTCAATAATGTAAAAAATATTGAAAAAATGCGTCTTAATGAATATTTTAAGGGCACTAATTAAAGAATTAATAAATATTGAACTTAGAATCATACTTAAAAGTCCTAACAGATCAAAATCACAAATATTTCATATCATACTTTGTGCCTACTTCCAGTGTCGTGCACACTATTTGCTGTTGCAGCATTGCTTATAACAATACAACTAATGCTACCACAAATGTTACAAAGACTACAAAAATCTTGATGTTGTGGCACAATCTTGGCATAACCCAACCATCCAAGGGAAATTCAAGGTACGGGAAACAGAAAATTTACGTTGGGAAAAAAGAACACTTAGCAGACTGATATTTTAGCAGGAAAAGAAACAAGACAACATCTAACGCAAAATGGACACCCAAGAAACAAGTAATGTCATCAAGAATGATTCATGACATCTTACATTTAACAGAATGAACAATTTTCCACCATGTTAATTTCACAACAGCTAATCTCCAGGTACTATAGTGTGAAGATTCATTCATCTAAGCTAATCTCCACTACTATGAAGGGCCAAGTAAGAGTGTACAAAACTAACACCAATGAAAGATGGGGTGAACTGGAACCAGATTCACCCTACACTACCTCATGTTTAACACTTAAGGATAAGGAGAGGCCTTCCTTGTCATCATCCTTAGCTGTGTCTCCCTCAGAGCTGTTTGGAAATATCATACATTCAGAACTCTCTGATATCATCAATGCAGAACCACATTGACTATCAGCTTGGGAATTTCTTTTTGATTCCTGAGATAAAGCTGAAACTTCAAGGTTGGGAAAGTTAAGACGTGCAACAGAACCATACATTGCCTTAGCTGCTTCATCATAAGCCAGAGCAGCACTAATGGCAGTGGGAAAAGTACCCAACCAGAGCCTATTCCCTCTGTTTGGCTCCCGGATTTCAGCAACCCATTTTCCCCAAGTTCTTTGCCTAACTCCTCTGTAGTTACAGAGTGTGTTCTCAGGCCCTCCTTTACCTTTCATACACCCTTTCTTTGATCCTTTGGCAGGAACTTTCCTAACTGGTTTCTCAGCCTCATTGCTAGATTCAACCCAAGCATTGTACTCTTTCCATCTCGCCAGTGTATCGGCCAGAGACTTGGATCCATCCCCTCTATTCTGGTTTTTCACTAACATCAGTATGAAAGTCGCACTCCTTATCAGGAGAAATGCTGAAACAGCACTTCAATCACACACACCTTGCATAATTAGAAACAAGACCAAATGTTTATACATGTAATATACTATATTCATCTGAAAAGAGAACAACAGATAAACAAGTTCAATTTTCATGCTCTATCCATGTAAGGATTTTTACCCTAATCATAATCCCTCCTAGTTATCACTTTTTAAAATGGTAAGCACAAAAGTTAACGAATTGACCATACATGTTGAACTATTTGTGAATAACTTGCAAATGAATAGCACTACAAAAACCATCTGCACTGACACCACACCATAATTAGATTCTAAATAGATAGCTGAAATTGTTATTCTTGATATGGTGATTAATAAGAAGCATAAACATTCCAAAGTCCTTTCCATATCAATGTTTAATCAACTCTCACATGTTTCACCAATGCAATTGACAATTATTAATTCATCAGTCCTAAAAGTTAAAGAAACATGACATTCACGGATAAAAAGAAACAAGGCATGTGATGGAAACCACTGTTAGTGAATGTAGTTTGAAGGTCAACAGTTGAAACAAGTGACATTGACTTACCCAGAAAACAAAAATTAGCCTCTTTTATGAAAGATTGACCTCAGTGGCAACCAAAATCTCCGTAGCCTGAATCAAAATAAGAGTCACCCAGATGACATTTGTGGAAGCAAATTCTGATTACGCGTTCAATTTAGAAACTTTGCGATGCCCAGTTGGTGTTTGGTATATGAAGAGGAAACAATTACAACAAGCGTCAATCATGGCATGATTCAATTGGAGCAATCCGAAGTAGGGTTCAGCTGTCGCCGACTTCACTAGGATTCTACAGGCGATACAAACAATAACATCACAACCTCTGTACAGCATCAACTACTTTTATATGAACACTTTCATTTTGGGTCTTTCTTACACTACATATTTTTGGGTCTTTCTTTTTCTACCACTATATTATATAATATAACATTTACCATATTTACATTTTATATATTTTTTTTGGGTGAAATAACATATAACACATCCATAAATGATCTATTTTTTTTTATATTGTTAAGAAATATACACACTATTAATAACTTTAAAATAGTTTTCATAAAAATCAATAAAGGTATACTATATGATTATTTTTATAATTAAATAATAAGATTAAAAATACAAAAATTATAATAAAGAATATTAAAAGGAAAAATTAACCTTGTGTGTTCAAAATTCTTAAAATAACTCTCACATGAAAGTTTATTCAAATATTAAATTTTGACTGGACCATGTACTTCAAGAATTTTACTAACAACATAAAAGCTTATATTTATCTAACCATATAGTTATTATGTATAATAAGGTGGTTTATTTTTATAATGAAATTTTTTAGTTAAAATATATTGATAGTTGACTATGATTTTGAAAGTTATATTTTGATATTTAATTTTAACAAGTTGATACTGTAAAATGAAAAATCAACAAAATTTATTAAAAAAAAAATCTTATAACTGTTACTTGAAAGTCATGTAATTTATTTCTAATTGTTTCATAATAAAAAATAACGTCTTAATTTTAAGTTACATTTTTTTATAGCATAATATCCTTATTTAGTAAATATGTTACCTCTACTTATTCACTTTTAGAATCTAGTATACATTTTGGTAATGTAATTTTGGTCTTTATTCTAATTTCAGATTTAATATTTGGTGAAATTGTTAAAATTTGACTTTGTTCCACTCTCATTTAGTCCGTGTTAACGTTATACTCTTATGACTAAAATATTAATAAATATTGGGTTAAATATGTTTTTGGTCCCTTAAGTTTCAGTGAAATTTGGAATTAGTCCCTCTTCGAAACTTTTGACCAATTTAGTCGTTCATCTTTAGAAATGCGTGAATTTATTCCTTCTAACCCAATTTTATTAAGTTTATTTGACATTTCAAAAGTGTTTTTTTATAATATCTGAGTTAACATTGAAGTGAAAATGTGTGAAACAATGTAAACAATTCAAATACTATAATGAAATGCGCTTGAAACGTCAGATAAACTTAACAAAATTTGGTTAAAAGGACTAAATCCACGTATTTTTTTAAGATGAAGGGCTAAATTGGTCACAAGTTTTGAAGAATGACTAATTCCAAATTTAACTAAAACTTGAGGGACCAAAAATATATTTAACCCATAAATATTAATGTATTTGGATAAGAAAATCAAATCAATTATTTTCATAGAAAAAATCAAATATTTTATGCAAAATATTAACTTGGATAACTTTTTTTTAAGAAAATTAAAATTATAAAATTTATTATAATGATTTAATTATTTAGAATCATAAAATTTTAAATTGTATAAAAGAAAATAAGAAGATAACATTTTTCAAAAGTGAGAAGCATTCCTTTACAGCAAATTTAGTTGACTTTTTTTTTATTTGTCACACATTTAACAGGATAATATTTTTCTTCCATAAAGAAGTTGTTTTTGAAATTTAAAAAAGAACTTCTTATATAAGAGGTATCGAAACTATTTTACACAAAAATCAACAAAAACTTAAAAAACATCTTACCGTCCAAAGAAACATATATAAACAATTTATCAACAAGATTAGTATACATTGATGTTATATGAAACTAAGCATCCCTTAACAAAGAATTTGTATTATTTCTATTTTACTTCGTAATATGAATAACTATTTTATTATATTTTTTAAAAAAAATTGCATTTTAACCATTGACTCAATGATAAGTGAACGAATACTTATTCAAATTCTGTTATATTCTCATTTCAATGCATCAATTTCTTTCCTATTTTGATATATTTTATTTTATGTTCAACCACTACTTATTTTGTTCTAAACAAAAGTTTCACTTGTGAAATTAAATAATCAAGTTCTTCAATAATTTATTTCAACAAATGCTTAAATTTCAATTCTGGCTAGGATTTTGGTTATGTTGATTGTTGTTTTGTCACTCTCTTTGTTTCAAAACCTCTCTCCAATATGGTATCTGATGAATCTAAAAGGTAACACTAACAAGATTTACATACAACATGGACGTGACAACCAAAGATGATAAATGATTGGTCAAAACTGAGATCTATCTATAACCTTCAAGTTGACCAACATATTAACTTCCTATATGTTGGAGACTGTTTTTTTCATATTAGAATTTTCAGAAGGTACACAGACTTAAGTTTGAAATTCTTTTATCATCGTATTACTTGTTAATCCACCATTACAGCTTTTCAAGTGAAATTGGCACCTTACCAAGCAAGAGGAAGCCATATGGCGACTTATGTCTACTCTCTTGATTCATTACCATATATACTCTGCTTATATTGTCATGTATAACGCAATGTAGGACTTGCCATCAGATTTTTGCGAGTTATATTCATAGGCATTATTTCATAAATGTAGTCCTTCCTTGCGATTAAGGATCACAAATAAATTTGTTTTTGTGAATATTGTCTGAATCTGTCTCCGTTTAGACGAAAATTTTTCATATTGAATGGGTATGGATACAGGTATGAAGAATCCCAGACTTTTATAATTGAGTATAGGGATGAGTATGAGAATATAGGATGACAAATAAACCCGTTTTCATGGGTATTGTTTGTCTCCGTTTTAACAGAGAATCCCCACATTGACTGGGTATGAGTATGGGTATAAGAAATTTTTAACTTTTTCAACTGGGTATATGGGGATGTACATATTAGTCTCGTCCCCGTCCCGTCCCCGTCCTCGTTTCCATAACCCGCCAAAATACTCGTCCCCACCATATCCCATCCCTGTTTAAATGATTAGTCATGAAATTCATTAAGTAAACTTTTATATATATATATATATATATATATATATATATATATATATATATATATATATATATACACAGACACACACATTACTACACACTTTATATTTTTTATTTTTAATAATTGTTTGGTTTGTCATGAAATTCATTGGCATCTGCAATATATTTTTCATCTTATTATAACTTTTATGCATCTATGTTCAGATGATGTATGTCAATTATATATTTTTGGGTTAGATATGTTGTTGGTCCCTTAAGTTTCACTGAAATTTGGAATTAGTCCCTTTTCAAAACTTTTGACCAATTTAGTTCTTCATCTTTAAAAATACGTGAATTTAGTCATTTTAACCAATTTTTGTTAAGTTTATCTGACGTTTCAAGTGCATTTCATGATAGTATTTGAATTCTTTACACCGTTTGACACATTTTTACTTCAATGTTAACTCAATATTATCATAAAATGCGTTTAAAATGTCAAATAAAGTTAACAAAATTTGGTAAGAAGGACTAAATCCACGCATTTCTAAAGATGAAGGATTAAATTGATATAAAGTTTTGAAGATGGACTAATTTCAAACTTCATTTAAACTTGAGGGACCAAAAACATATTTAACCCTATATTTTTTGACTAACATTTTGAATATTTCTATTCTTTTTTAATATTTTTATTTATTGTATATGTGTTTAATATCATAAACTTTTCATTTACTGGGTAATATAAACAATTTATGTTTTTTATTTTATTATTATTAATTTTTGTTTCATTTACAGAACTCTTTTGTTTCACTAAAACAATTTTCGTTAATTCTCAATATTGATATTTAAAAAGTTTTCTTAGGTTTCTAAGATATTTTTCATCTTATCGTACATTTATTTATACATTTGTTTTCTTTTGTGCAATTTCGTTTGATAGTCTCTCAAATTATTTCTAAGACACACATTTGATAATTTTTTAATTTTTTTATTTGTTGTTTATTTTTATCATGTATAATATATCTTATATAATTATTTTTTATTTCTAACTCATTATCAATCAAATCATACTATAATTTTGTGACTATAATTGTATAAATAAATTTTATTTACTATAATATACAAATTTAATGTAATTGCCATCAATGTTTTTTTATTATCATCCAACATATATTGAAGTTCAAGATACAAGAACTACAATAAAATGTTATTATTAGTTGTTTAATATTTGTTCTTTGCGTTATTTTGATCAAGTGATGCATTATAACTTTTATTAGTGTATTAAAAAAAAAGATTCATTATAATTTAAAAAATTAAAGTAAATAGACATTTAAAATATATTTTAATTTGAATATTTGTTTTCTTTTTTTATTTTTTTAAAAATATTTTTAAATTTTATCTACTACGTTCCATTAATGTTTGTAAATTTAATAAATATTTTAGTTCTCATGAAATTTTATTTGGTATTCTAATTTGAAATTTATACGATTATAATTTCTTTCTAAATATTTGATATTAAAGAAACAACCATCATTTTAACATTGAATATTTGATAATATTATGTTTCCTTTATCATAATTTTTCTATTATTTTATAAAAATTAATTAATACTAAAACAGTAAGAAAACGACGGGGTATGGGTATGCATGAGAATATACTTGTTACCTATGGATATGAGGATAAAAATGAATTTTTTCTATAAAGATAGATATAAGATACTGAAACTCGTTCCTGACTCTATTGTCATCTTTAATTCTGGTATTCGATCAAGGATTACCATCGAACAAGGATTACCAATGAAAAATGTAAAGTATTAGTCAGAAATTCTTCAGAAAAATCCACAAAGGTTGGTCAAGGATCGAAAAAGTTTTGCTTTGATAATGGCTTCAAAGGAGGAGATAATCTTCTATTCTAAATTGAGAGTCAAAGAAGAGAAGTGCAAATTAAAGCTTTTGTTTATGAATAAACCTGCATTATTTTTCCTCCATGTTCTTTATCTCACTTTAGAATCTTACTACTATTATAAACTTTGTTTAATTCACAACTTCATCCAAAAATCTGTTTTATTCCTCTATAATTTACCTGTGTTATTTTTGTTTTTTTCATATCATATCATATATATTCATTTTATATTTAAAACCAATAATAAAAGAAGTTCATATTTAATTATCCTTGCATTGACACGGGTAGTAAGACCAGTTCACTAAACAGGAGTATATGTGAAAATTCCAAATAATTATATTAATTCTTTCAACTATTAGAGGACGACACATTGTACTCATTTTGATTTAGAGTTGCATTAAATGATGTAAAAACAATAAAATATTAAATAGTGAGATAAAAACAATAAGATATTAAATAATCACGTTCAATAAATCATTTATATTTTTATTTTTATTACATTAGGCGGTATCCAATCTATATAACTAAGTGAGCTTCTTGTCATGATTACCTTCATATCAACTAATTATTTCAATTTAAAAAAATTATATTATCCAAAACTAATTTATATATTAAGAGATAATTATTATTTACGAGTTAATAAAATTAAGCTACGAGATACACACTACTAAAACAATTCATATTTTTTACCAATTTTATTTTAAAATTTTTTTTATAAGATATACTCATGTGGGGATTCTCCATCAAAACAGGGACGAGTTCGAACAATACTCACGTGGACGGATTTATTTTATTTGTCATCTCTAGTTAAATTTATCTTTTTAATCTCATGAATCTTTATATATTCATTTTTTTATGAATATAAAAAAATGTTTTGTGTTTTTTCATAACTGGTTTTTAATTGTGACTTAATTATTACAATTTTTTTTTAGTAATTGCTTCTTTTAATTTTTGATTTGACTATGATAAATTATTTTTTAATCTTAAACTTAAAAATATAGATATACTGATGAAAAATAAAAAAATAGATTTATGTTTTAAAAGAATATATTCAACTCCTTTACATATTAAGAAATATGATAATAAGAATAATCTAATTTTTCAATCATTAGAGGAACTCTTTGTTAATGTTGAGGGTCATGGCCCCCATTATTTTTGAACTTTTTTTAAATTATATGTATATATTTTTGATTTTTTTTAAAATTATATATATTTTTAAAATTTTAAATTGTTTTTAAATTATGGGTACGATATTTTAGAAATTAATGAAAAATAAATTGTGTGGCTTTTTATTTCTTTTATAAAATACAACCTTAAATGTTAATAAAGTTGGTAGTTTTTTTAGTCTTAATTTGGTTCCGATTTTTGAAAGAAATAATATAATTTGTTCCTTTTTGTTAAATTTCTTAAAACGGTAAAAAAAATCATCAAAATTGACATTAGGATTATGTTAATTGTATCAATAAAGTAAATTATCCTTACTAACCATTTCAATTTTAATGAAAAATCTTTGATCATTTTTCAAGAAATTAACGAAAATGACCAAAATTGAGACAAAAAAAAGAGCTAGACAACCAACTTAACATTTTTGGACAAAAACATATACTAAAAAAGGATATTTTTTATTTATTTCTCATTGCCTTTTTAGTTTTTCACAAATTGTACTTGTCTCTCACCCTCATATGTTTTTTTTTGAAGAAAAAAAGAAAATTAAACACCAACTCATCATTTTTCTTTCATTTCACGTGTGTTCTCTTTCTTTCTTCAAGATAAAAGGGAAGTAACTTTCTATTATCTGACTTGATAATAAAATATTATTTTAATAGTTATTAACATAATTTTTTATCTTAAGGAGTCTTTTGTAGATTGATTTTTTATGAATATATAAGAAAAAATAATGTATTATGTATTAAGATTCATTTGTATGAATATATAAAAAAAATAATATATTATGTATTTTTTCATAACCGATTTTTAACGATTTTTAATTGTGACTTGACTATAATATATTTTTTTTAATAATTATATCTTTCAATTCTTTATTATTTAGATTATGATAAATTATTTTTTAATATTATTTAAAAAAAATATATTGATACAAAATAAATTAATAAATTTATTATGTTAAAAATGATAACACGGAAACTATTTGTAAAGATAAAAGCAAGATAGATTAATGATATAGTGTAATGATTACTGTTAGAAATATTTTAATATAATTTAAAAAATAAAATAATTAAAATAGAAATTCTTATTGTTACTTAAGTTTTTATAGACCTTTAATTTATGGGTTAATGGTTTTTATGGCTAACGGCTATATTCTTATTACTATTTACTCCTTTGTCTCCATTTACTACCTGTAAATACCACCTAGGTGCATGGGGAAGAAAACAACAGCAACAACAAAGACAATAAATACTAGAGTTCTCTCAAAAGTTTTCTTCTTTCCTATATTATCTTTAAGACAGTGGTGTTCATAAGGTTCGGAGATCCTTCGCTGCACTCGATCGATCTGACGGGTTGGTGTATCTTGGGAGAGAAACACATATGATTGGAAACACATATGATTGTGTATTTAGCCTTGTGCAGTAGGGACGTTTTCTCTCTAAGGATAGCGCTATGCGTGCCTCAACCCAAGATATTTCTACTCCTTACCTCATTTATTTTTATGTATTATTTATTATTATTATAATAATTTTATTATTAATAGTATTATATTCCTGTTTAATATTCATTGATTCATGTACATGTCAGTATTATTATTGCTCTAATTATTAATATAATGTTTTTATTATTATTAATATTATTTGAGTAATCATTTTCTAACATTCTTAGAGAGAAAATTTATTGTTATTTATATTTTTTATTACTCATCTGCTTTCGTTTCTATAGTTAAAAATAATATAGAGCTGAAGACTGAAAACACGTTTTATGAACTAATGTGTTTATTATGGTTATAATTAAATCATCCTCAACTAAGCCTAAAAGTTTATGTGTATAATTGTTCTACTCCTATTGGTAACAATAAATGAAATTATGGATAAATAAAATTTATGCTCATTGAATAATTTTTTTTGATGTCTATAGCTCATGCTTATGTTGTTATATTAATTTATGTTTTGATATGGTAAATGTTATTCTACAAGTTCTAGCTTGCCTAACATTATATTAGTGAAATTTTATATCCTACTTACCATATTTTGAACACAAAAGATTGTAATAAAACTTGTTATGAGTTATGAAAGAAAAGAGAACCACATTTAAAATATTTCAAAGTGTGGGGGTGTCTTGTAAAGGTTAATATACCTTTTAATAAAAAAAAAAATCTTTGGTTATTTATATTTATAAATATCTAGAGATGTTTCCTTCAAGTGATAAATTATCTAAATTTGTTTGTGATACCTTGGGAACTATTTTTGCCATCTAGTGTTGTAAGGCCCTATTCTTTTTTGCCTTTAACTTATAGGGTTGCCCCAAATCTAATGGGCCTAAGAGTTGGCCCAAAGGATAAATCTGATCATAGTCTGCCCTAATGCGTACGCTTTCACTCTTTTAGAAACCAGCCGTCATCCCCTTGCTCTCACAGGATGCTCTGCTAGGGTTTCTCCCCAAGCCTTCTCGAACTAGCTCGGAACCAGTTCCTACTCCACGTAAGTGCCCCTTTCTTGATCGTATGAGTTCCATTGTTGTTCCTTTGTATTTCACAGTTAGGGTTTCGTGTTAATCCGTCCCTTTGTCCCGTGTACCTTCTGTTTTCAGCTCATTTGTGCGTTCCTAGGGCGGGAATGCTCGCGGTTGTGCTGTCAAGGTTCTGTTAACCCTTTTTCCAGGTACGAGAAGTTAGGGTTCTAGTCTAAGTTGTGTTTTATGCCTGTTCTTGAGCTTGTGAATCGTTTGTATGGAATAATCGTTGTCCTCGGATTGTGAGATGCTTTGTGTGATTGGCTGGATTGAATGATGCATCTGTTGCAGGTGAGGCTATGACGAGGACTGATAAACTCGCCCAGGCGAGTCGGACTCGTCCAAGCCTTTTTCGCCAAGGGTCGCCCAGGCGGCCAACTCTTTAATTTTGAGCGAGCGAACAACTCGCCCAGGCGAGAGGGGTCTCGCCTAAGCGAGATCCCGCATTGTTTTCCTGTTCTTGTTTTGAGCCCTCGCCTAGGCGGAGGGGGACTCGCCTGAGCGAGACCCTTCAGCCTGAGCGAGGTGCTGAGCGAGACAGTGTTGTGTTTGGATGTTTGTTCATTCCTGGATGATTGGTTTTGGTTTGGGTATGAATGTTATGATGATGGACATGTATATAATGGAGTATGATGCATACGTAGCATGATTCATGAATTATAAATGATGGATTTGGTATGAGTATTGGCATGTGAACTAAATGACATGGGTATTATTAAAGTGACATGATAATGAGATGAGATGAAAATCCTTTATGCATGGATGGTTTATGATGAGTTGAAATGGGTTGGGCCTGAAACATGAAAGGCTTTGGCTTTAAAGGTTGGTACGATTAATGTATATCTATGCATGGTGAATATTCTTTGGCTTTGTGAATATGGTTGATCTGTGTCAGTGCATAATTCATTGGAGTCTCTAGGTGAGACTTTCAGGGTCGCGCTTCAGTGGTCGGGACGTAATTCCATGACCCCTGTTAGTGGGTGTCCATGGTGGTGCCCCATCTGTATAACTAGGTAAGGATTCAAGGTAAGGTTGCATCCTGACGCTCTAAGGGGTCAGTTAGTCTCACCTAGAGCGGACTGATTCCTGTGGTGAGAGTAGCAGGAGGCCTGAAATTCATTAAGGGCTAACCTTGTGGTGAGGGAAATTGATTCATTGTATTACTTGTAACACATAGCTCGGGGGTGAGCAGAGGTATCTACCACAAGTGCAAGCATCCGCTGAATCCGACCAAGTTATACATATCCGGATGAGTCGAGTCGAGTCGTAGTGTATTGATTGAAAAGTCATAACATGCTTGGTTGTTGTATGGATATTGGATGGTGAAATTATGTTTGACTGTATGATGAAAATGTTGTTGGCTCTAGCTTACCCTGTTTATTGTATGGTTGTCTTGTATGTGGCTCTTCTTTCTTGCGATGATCATCAATGTAATTGATGGGAGCAGATGGGCGAGGTTTTCGTGATCAGCAAGGAAATGGAGATTCCGCTGCTTAGCCATCGGGGCTGGATTTTTTTATTCTCTTCATGGTTTTCATTAGGGCTATGGTCCATGTATTGTTTTACGCTCTACTACTCTATTCCCTTTTGTTAGACTTGTATCTGGTTTCTCGTTGGTATCGTGGTGTGCCCAGGTTGTAGGGGTTGTGTTAAGGACCCCAGGACTGCGCTACAATACTATTATTGTGTGACGTTTCCTTTATTTTCGCTTAATAATTAAATGGGACGTTACAAGTGTAATATTATTTGTATTTCTTCTAGTTATGGCAATATGCCCAATTTCTTGAGATGATCGAAGGTTAATGTAAATTGGATATTGATTTTGGTGGCACAAAATCACCTATTGGTTATGGTTATGTTTTAACCTTGGATGAAAATGCCCTATCATGGAAACATGTTAAAAAGTTGTTGTTCTATCATGATCTATTATGCAAGCATAAATTATTCTTTCTTCCAATGCATCCTGACAATCAAATTATTATATTTAAAGTTTTTAGTAAAAATATCAATGAAATTGAAAAATTGACATATGAGAATGAGAGACAAATATATTAGAAACTTAATTACTGATGATATTATCTCTCTTGACTTTGTCAGGTTAGAAAGAAATGTTGCAGATTTGCTTATCAATGGGTTGATGCATCAACAACAAATATTTGAGTCGTCGAGGGGAATGAGATTATAGCCCATAAATTAGTTGCAACAATGGACACCCATCTCCACATGAATGGCGATCCCATTGAATGGAGTTCAATGGGTAACAACGAAGTTGTTGTTGACTAAAGTAGACCAAATAGTTTGATTAAATTTTATGTCTCATTCCTATGGCGAGGTGTACTATAAATTGTGACAATAATAAGGTTGAGGTATGTACATTGTTATGCTTATTTTATAAAATACCTCTTAATAAACCTAATGGTTGAGGTATGTGCATTATTTTATAAAATACCTCTTAATAAACCCAATGACAATTAATTGTAAGGGTGTGAGTCACAAACCACCCTTTGAGGGTTTACCTAGTGAGTGTGATGGTGGGGCCGCTATTGTGAGACATGGGCAAGTCTCTAAGTGACACTCATGAAAAAAGATACATGCACAAGGCCGTAACGTGCACCCACTGATTAGAACCTATAATGAACACTGATATTGTATGTGTTATTTACTAAAACCTGGTCACATGGGATGTAGTTCAAGACAATCAAGTCTCTGCATTTTCTCGGGTGGAAGTTTATAAGCACTAGGTGTAAGGATTAGACCCGGAAGGTTCCTTACACTGAACTACAATATTTTGTTTAAAAAGATAATATATTTTTTGTTTTATTTTATTTTTTAAATTATGTGGGGGATTGTTAGAAATATTTTAATATAATTTAAAAAATAAAATAATTAAAATAGAAATTCTTACTATTACTTAAGTTTTTATAGACCTTTAATTTATGGGTTAATAATTTTTATGGCTAACGGCTATATTCTTATTATTATTTACTCCTTTGTCTCCTTTTACTACCTATAAATATCACCTAGGTGCATGGGGAAGAAAACAACAGCAACAACAAAGACAACAAATACTAGAGTTCTCTCAAAAGTTTTCTTCTTTCCTATATTATCTTTAAGACAGTGGTGTTCATAAGGTTCGGAGATCCTTCGCTGCACTCGATCAATCTGACGGGTTGGTGTATCTTGGGAGAGAAACACATATGATTGGAAACACATATGATTGTGTATTTGTTTAGCCTTGTGCAGTAGGAGTGTTTTCTCTCTAAGGATAGCGCTATACATGTCTCAACTCAAGATATTTCTACTCCTTACCTCATTTATTTTTATCTATTATTTATTATTATTATTATAATAATTTTATTATTAATAATATTATATTCCTGTTTAATATTCATTGATTCATATATATGATAGTATTATTATTGTTCTAATTATTATTGTAATGTTTTTATTATTATTAATATTATTTGAGTAATATTTTCTAACGATTACAAAACTATATTACTTTATGTTCTAAATTTTTTTATCAAGATGTGTGTGTAATATGGGATGTTAATTAGAACAAGTGGAAAATGTCGGAGTAGGGAACCTCCAGCAGAGCCATTCATGAAGCGGCCACGTGAAAAAGCTTCAGATATTTGCTTGGTTATGAATTGGAGTCGCATCATTATTCCACTGTGCAGCTATAGGAAAAAGAAAAAAGGTTTAGACTTTTATAATCTCACATGTATTTTGTCTTTTTTTCCTAAGCAAATGTACAAGTCATCAATCACTCTCATCCAAATTGACACAAAGGCTAATGATCAATTTCATCTCATCCAAATGTAAAAGAAAACACTATTAAATGTATGAAAATGAACGATAAAAAGATGTAAAATATCGTAATTTCTTCTCGCAGTGTATTATATGTTACCCATAATAATATCAAGAATATCAATCATTAGTAGATTTCTTTTAATTATAGATTTATTTTATGAATTTCTATCATTTCTTTTATATTTTGTGCGATAAAATAGGTTCTTAAGAAATACCTAAATGTTAGAATAGGTCTTTAAAATAAATCAGCCTAATCAAAATTTAATCTATTTGTAACCGATAACACTTATGGATGATAATAACATATTTTTGTTTGAAAATTTAATTGAGCATACTTAAGGATCACTCATGGGGTATTTCCATATGGTTGGAAATGTTTTTACTTGAAAGAAAATGTATCGTATGATTGGTCAGCTGGTTGACCACTGACTAGGGAGCTTGCATTTCTTCGGCAGTTAAGTTGAGATGTTGGACATATAAAATATGTGTAACAACTATCGACATTGCATCATTTCGGAGATTATAAAAATATATGTCATGTATTTGTATAATTATAATTGATGTATATAAACTAATTTGGGGACCAAATTGACAATTTTCGAAGATGGGTACCAATTTGATACACTACACTCAAACCGGGTATCATCCGAGTAATTAAACCAAAATTTTATTTATCAAATCATTTATCTACTTTTACAAACTTTTTCTTCAAATCTCTTCATCTATCCATTAAAATAAACAACACAACTTTTTATTCTCTATTTCGTCAAATTCATTCACTCAGTCTTCCTCGAATCCTCTATGCAAAGCAAACACCCTAAAGGTTGTGGCTTAATTGGGAAGGGTAAGGAATTGACTAACACGGGTTAGTTTGGTGTTAACTAACATGTTATTAAGGGTGTGAAATATATGACACTATAGTTTTTTCTTCTTCCAAGGTGCATTTTAAAAATAAAACTGTAACGAAACTTTATGTTTTAAAGCGGACAATATCTCAGATATAAGGTGATTGACTCTAACAAAAACAATCAACAAACTTGGGATCAGAACACTAAATATAAATGAGAATAAAATACAAATGTCATAAATTTTATATCAATTTAGTATCAGAAATAATTATAGTTAAATTCGCACGTAACTCATTCTATCTAATCCATTATGTTTTTATTTTATTTGTAAATAGACTTTTTATCTATAAAAACTAAAGAATATCACTATAATACGATAATGTTATTTAATCATTTTTAACTTAGATAAGGTGATGTCTTGTTCTTTTTAAATATATAATGACAAGATGTTAATGAGTTATTTTTAGTTTATTACTTTTTTATCCATATTTTCATCCAAAAATATCAATTTGGTCCTCCAGATTGCTTTAGTCTCAATTTGGTCTCGATTTTTAAAAAATTATGCAATTTGGTCTTTTTCTTAAATTTTTTGAAATACGTCAATTATTTTTCATCAAAATTGAAGTTGTTAATAAGGATAATTTGTTTTGTTAGTTTAATTAACATAATCCTATTGTCAATTTTGATAAAAAATCCTTGATCTGTTTCAAAAAATTTAACGAAAAAAACCAAATTTCATCAAATTTTAAAAATCGGGACTAAATTAAAACAAAAAAATATTAAAAATCGAGAGACAGTTGAGAAGTCTATTAATTCACCATGTCATGTTCATGTTGTATAACTTTGAAGGAAACCATCATAGATAAGGTGTTTCCTAATTTCGGTTGCATTCAATTTTCTCGCGTTCAAACAGTTGACACAAGGACATCTAAACTTCACTTCATCATCACTTTTACCCTCGTTACGTTGCGCAAATTGTATAATTTATTCTACTCCTTTCTCATACTTAACACTGATGTATGGTGAATTAATCCAGTCTCGATCCATATATATATATATATATATATATATATATATGTATTCAAGGTGTGATCCTATCCTATTTAAGAAGATTCACTTTTTTTTTTTTATTTGTATATATTAATTTTAAAATACATATCTAAAATTTCATGAAATTTTGTCAGCATTTCACATTAGTTTTCAAGTTACACGAAATGAAAGTGATTATCAACCACAATCAAATATGAACCCAAAGATCAATACAAAACACAGTTAACAAATATTCATAAATATTGAGATATGTAAATTAAAATAGATATGCACTAATAAATACTAAAAAGTGATTAATCTTCTTAAATTGTCCAACTAGATAATTCAGATTGAATAAATTTAAATTATTAATATTGTCTCCTTAAAAAAAGATAACTTCTTTAAAAAAAAAAACCTTGGAGACAGTAAATAATTTTCATATTTAATCTTAAACGAGAAACTAAGGCTAACTCCATGCTACAACAATCTCAGATAAAAAAAATAAATCAATTTATTCAAGCATATATAATTAAATAAACATACAACAACATACATTTATTTTAACATGTAATTAAAACAATTTATCTAACATACAAAAAATAGACAATATACAAAAGAATTATAGGCTCATAGTAAAATTAAGAACATAGGAGCATGAATCGTGAAAGAAATGGAGGAGAATGAATACCTGAACACAGAGGTATAAAAGATGCAACCATCAAAACACGAACAAATTTTAAAAGTAAACTCAGATAAAATTCGTACCTACTCATTGAGTGGTTCTATCATCATCAATCCCATTTTTAAAAGCAAAAAAAAAAAAAATTACATACCCAATTTGTATCAAAATATAATTTCCATCTCCCAATCCTAAGCATAACATATTCAACCAATTACACACCTAAGCAAAACATATCGAACCAAAGCAAAATTTTACCACCAAAAACAAAATTGGGTATGTTTAAGCATGAGCTAATGGCGTAAAAATGAAGCAAAAATTGATGGTGCAAGCATATTCAACCAAAATTGAAGAAAAAGGTAAGAGAATATTGCATCGCGGGGTTCAACGATGGACAACAAGGGCGACGAAGTGGCAGTCCGTTGGTGGCACAACCACGACGAAACTAGTGCGGAGGTGGTGGTGAACATTGCTGCTAGACGAATGCTCACGAGGAAGAAGAACAAAGAATGTTACTGCTAGATGAAGAACAATGCAATGTGAATTGAATTGGGGATTTTTAACCTAGCTTTTTTCCTCGATTATTTGTGAAATTGGGGCATAAAATCCAATTTTGTCTCGATTATGAGGAAGACTGAAGTATAAAGTTCAATTTTGCCTCGGTTCCCAAACCACCTGAGGCCATATCTTGAATAAAATAATTTAAAAAATGTCAATTTTGTAAACTAAAACAACTTATCAGCCTCAGGTACTACATAACTGAGGCAAAAAAACTTTTATGCCTCGGTTTGGAGGGAATCAAGGTCCAATCCTCTGAATTCAAATAAAAAAAAATTCAAAAGAGCAAGAATTTAAAAATTTTGGAACACATTAGACTCTGATTATATTAGAACCGAGGCATAAAAATTCTCTGAAATTACCAAAATGTCACCGCGTTTGAATATGCTTTTGTTCCTCTTTAACCGAGGCTTAAAGGACGATTTAGAAACCCAAATTTGCACCAGTAAGTTGAGATATTTAATTTCAACTTTTCCAATTCATTAATGTTTAACTTATTTTCTCTTTTTTCATTGAATATTGTTCCAAGTACTCTTACTAAAAGTTTTGGAAGATAAATAAAAGAGATTGAGTGCAACTATTTATAAACAAATTCATATAAAAGATTAGTCTAATCACATTACATTTAAAATATAAAAAGTTAAATATGTTTTTAGTTACTGAACTTTGATGCGAAATTGTAATTTGTTTTTGTCCAAAACATTGGTACATTTTGGTCTCCAAACTTTAAAAATAAACATATAATTTTTTTAACACAATTACATTAATTGTTTTTATGTGTCAATGTGTTTCATGCTATTATTTGAGTTGTTTACACCATTTGACGAACGCATTTTCGCTTCAATGTCAGATGGAACACGTGTTTGACACATGAAAAAAATTAATGTAATTTAGTTAAAAGGACTATACCTATTTATTTTTAAAATTTGAGGATCAAAACATATAAAGTTTTAGACAAATACAAATTCAAATTTCGTATCAAAATTCAAGAACTAAAAATATATTTAACCCAAATATAAATCAATAAAATATGCGCTATTTTTTCTTATATATTCTAACTTTTTCTAACTTTATTAATGTAAAACTTGAACTTTAATTATATTGAAGACACGTACCATCTTTATTTCTATAGCAACGTGTAGGTGCATAATTAAAATCTGTGGTAATTGTTAGTGACAATGACTATGATTAGTTCCGGTACTAGTCTATTGAAAAATACACATTAGCTAGAATAAAAAGGTTCAAAGAACTATAAGATAAACAAAAAAAAAAAAAGTTAAGAGAGACAAAATCCACCGTAGGAAATGAAGTGGGTTTAGATTTTGGATCCAAATCACGTGTCATTTATATATTTCATATTGTGTTCTACCAATAAAAAAGAACACCTATACTAAAAATTATTTATTTATTTATTTATTTTTTATTTCCATCCTCTTTAACCATTATTAATGACAAACAAATAAATATTTATTTGACTAATTACAAATCTTTTTTCAAAAAAATATGAGACACTGGGTACCCTTGGCATGCATTGAAATGAAAACCTATAGAGAAAATGGAAGGCGACAAAGGGTGTTTTCAGTGATGAAGATGAGTGAAGCTAATAATAATGGTGATTTTGCGGTGAAATAGAAGACACGAGTAAAGGTGTTGTGTTTGTTGTAAAAAAGCTTACCTTAATCAACGTTTAATCACTTCAACAGCTTGCTAAAATTTTTGTCCGTTAATTATTAACTTTGTTTTGAGATGTGACTTGAAAAAATAAAAAGATAAATGAGATTCAATGAGTTACTACAAGACATGGAAATGGACATGCATGATCTATAATTTCAATCATAGTCTCTTTTCAAATTTAATTTTGTTTTCGAGCAAAATTTGATTACTAATATTAGTTTTTTTCTGAAATAAAGACATTGACATTTTATATTCCTCCAACATCTTGCTCCTTTAATAGGCTAATTTAATTAAAAATAATATTTTTTACGATATGATCATCTTTAGTATTATCAGTGATACGCGCCTTTTTTTTAATTTTAAAATAAATATAAATATTTTTTAAAATTTTATTATACATATTTATTTATTTATTCTAGTTTAAAAATATTAATTTAAAAGAAAAATTAATGAATTCAATTGTCTGATACTAGTGTTAAAAACATCCCCTAAAGATGTTTTTATCTGTGTGTTAAAAAAAAGAATTTTTGTTTTCTTTCAATGTAATTTTGCATTTTATTTACAAGGACCAACCAACTAAACATAAGTTATATTTATTTGACGTACTACTTTGTTATTTTCCATGTCGAAACTAATATTTTTGCTTGAGAATAGAATGTTTCCTTATCTATAACTACGTATAAAAAGATACTTTATTTTAGAGTTGACATTTCTATTTTTAATTTTATTTTTTAATAAATAAATTTTTTAAATTAAAATAATTATTTTATTAATTTTATTTTTTAATAAATAATTATTTTTTAAATTAAAATAATTATTTTATCAATTTTACCTGTTTTGTTAAATTTATTTGTTTCATTCATTTATAGATAACCGTTTTTAAGAAACAATTCCAATACTTTTAATAAGTAAAAAATATATAAACAATGAAGCGATAAGAAGTAAAAGAAGCAGAAAGAATATGAAAAGTTTTTACACTAGATTGACTTTACTTCCATCCATATTGAGTTTCAATCCAAGTAATCTTAACTAGAACATTGTTACATTATCACTGAAAAACAAAGTTTTATATACATTCCGCATGTATATCCAACTAGCTCAAAAACTGAAAATTTAACAAAAAGAATATCATAACAAATGTAAAATTCTAATATAGATATATACACAAAAGTTAGGTGTTACATCAAATTCTATAAGAAAAAGAAATGGAATCATGCAACCTTTTATGCAATTGAAATAAAATAAAAAAGTAATATCAAAGAAAAATATTTTAAGAAGTTGTGTAATCTTTAATTAATAAGATGTTCTCTTAAAAGTATGTTTTGAAGCTAAAAAGATAATGAAGACTGTATTATAAATGTGTTGTTTGAAAATCGAAAGAAAATACAGTTGTAAGTTTTGAAAAACAAAGTTAATCAATTATTATAAGAAAAAATAGATTATTTTGTCTCAGAGTGGATCTAAAAACACTTCGGAGTTACATAGTCATTTACTGTAATCGATAATTATTATTTGTGTATGTAGTGTTTTGAAGATCAACCAAATAATAAAATATTAAATTTTAAGATAACCAGTCATCTAACTTGTGACCATTAATTATGAACTGAGATAATCGATTATATTATTCTTGTTAATAAACTTTTATAAGGTAACTCGTTTTATAAACACTTTAAATGTTTTGTGAAATAAAAATATCTTGTTTGAATAATTTTTTTTTAAACAAATTGAAATTCTATTTCTTCTCTTCATTTCACTTTTTTGGCTCAGCCTCACTCAAGATATATCTAATTTATATTCATATGAGACATCATCAACTTCTCTAAGATTAATGTGTCATTGACTCAACATTGTTTAAGGAGTTTTTCTAATAGTTTAACGAGGTTAATCCTCTTTAAGATTTTGAAAACATTTGTTTTTGCAAAAAGCATCCCTAGCTGATGTAGGATTATTATCAAGCCTTCATCACTACCATTTCTCTAGACTAATATTTTTGGGGAAAAAAATGAAGATAAATGTTACAAGAAGCTGTGAAAATATATTTTCCAAGAAAAATATGTTTATACTAAAATTAAAAAACTTTAAAATATATTTTATATTGGGGTGTCAAAATGGAGTGTGGTCCATGAACCATCCCACCAACCCCTCAAAATAAACGGATTGGGTTTAAAATTTTAACCCATCAGTCTATTTGGACGGTTTCACTTATACCGTCGAATTGACAGACCAAAGGTGGGTCACTATTGATTGTTAGTCCATTTTATTATCTTTAATTAAAAATTAAATAATTAAATAGATTAAATTTTCTGTATTATATTTTTGTAAATATGTAATACTATTATAATTTAAATCATTAACACTTATAAACCAAGTTTCAATTATTAGTTATTATAAAGTAATTTGAGATGTAAATATAATAATTATTTTAATTTATCCAATTAAAAATATTAACTAATCAATTAAATTTTAAAAATATTTAATTGATTAAATAAGCTTTAAATATTTATTTATAATTATATATATGAAAAAAAGTGACGGATCAGCTCGTCGACCCACCATTTGATGGGCAGGTTACAATTCCTGATCCATTTTTTTTATGGTCGGTTAGTCCAACTCAATCTGTTTTTGACGGATCAGAGACGAGGGTAGAACAAATCTTGTTTTGTCACTCTTATTTTATATTAAAATAATTACTCTATATATTTTTAAATTCAATGTTTAAGAAATCCAAATATCACTTATATATCACAAATGCTATCATAGATAAATTATTTTTGACATTACCAACCTCATCCCCAATTCAGATTTATTTGAGGCCAGAACTTAATCCTTAGGTTGTCAACAAAAGGGCTAAAACATTATCTGAGATTTAGACATCTCAAATCCAAAGCGAAAGCGATGCTCTTGTATATAAGGGTAGGATGATATAGTCTTGATGAGGGTAGATTTGATGTTTAGTTTTTAATGGGTGGATTTCAAAGATGACTTTTGATTTTTATGTTCATATTTTACATTAGTAATGGTAACTTTCTTCAAACTTTATTATGAGATGAGCTAAAGTATCTTTTATAAGGTGATGCATTGAGTCATAAGATGAAGACATATATGTATTATTTATTAAGGTGATTCATTGATATTTTTGTGTGATAGCATGTTTGAAAATAAGACTTATACTCTCGTTAATGTTTTATTTAGTTATTGATATATATATATATATATATATATATATATATATATATATATATATATATATATATATATAAATATATATATATATAAAAAAATTAATATTTTTTTTTTTTGTGTGTTTTATATAA
>Ga0214543_1005538_pt1 | contig 23116 bp, 8 predicted proteins | sample CNSS2metaG_FD_160094 | JGI IMG/M metagenome (GOLD analysis project Ga0214543, IMG submission 160094) | Root nodule microbial communities from cowpea collected in UCLA plant growth center, Los Angeles, California, USA - CNSS2 | ecosystem: Host-associated > Plants > Roots > Nodule | place: USA... | reverse complement strand
ACATCCACTCATCTTCAAGGTTGCCATGGCTTCTAGCCTAGCCTTGTAGTGGCGTGCTTCTCACATTTTTACCATTCCTTTCCTTTCCATTTTATGTTTTCTTCTTCCTTTAATTGTTCTTGGTTTTGTATGGTTTACGTGCTTTCCATTTCCTTTTTGTTTTGAATCAATCCATCATCTTCTTCTCTTGAGCTTTGTGAAAGGAACCTTCACATCTAGATAGCTTGCCATCTTAATGTCCAGTGGGGATTTCACTTAGCTTTCTTAATCAACCCACACCATATTCAATAATCTTTAAAAGGAACAAGATAATCCTTCATCAATAAGTATATCTGTACAAAATGATAAACCAAGCATCAAGTAGTGAGAAATTCTTTGAATATTCAGGATCTCAGAAATTCTTACTAAACTGCTAAAAAAGGAAGTGATAATGATAGAAATTTGTAAAAAACTGAAGTGAGTACCTCAAAGAGGACGTAATGGATGAGATAAAGAACTAACTAGGGCCATGCAAACCAAAAATAGTTGTCAGACACTTGATCCCCTGCACTACAACATGCCTTTCTTTTATGTCAAGTGCCATTCGAGTAATAATTGCTTGATGTTTTGTTCCAACAGCCAAAATCACCTTCAAGTTAATCGATCATTAGTCTTATTGCTTTTTCATCTAAACTAAAATGAACACAATTGACAGTGAAGATATGTATGCTAACCAATAGAGGGAGAAAAGACACCCAAAAGGAAGCATGCCATCCTGAAAAGTAGTAACCAATTTCTTTTGATAAGAATTTAAGTGTAAAACAAGGAAGCCAATTGATAATTAGGTGAGATAAGAACAAGAACAAGAACTGGTTTCGCACGAACCTTGGGAACGAGAGTGTCGTCCTCATCAAGAATGTCAGCCAATCCTCCTGTCATTCTAGCAACCACATTTCTACCCACTTTATTAAGGTATAAAATATGTGATAGACTCAATATACCATAATTAAAAAAGTGATTGTAGAGAAACAGAAGTAGAAAAAAATAAGAAGCAAACTCTGAATTTTAAATGTTTACCCAAACATATAAAAATTTCTACTAAGTGATTATTTTATTATAAAACTACTTTTTCTTGAAAAAAAAAATCAAGACAAATAGACCAAATTACACAAAGCTGGTTGGGGGAAGAGGAAAAGAGTGGTACAACTTGGATAAACATATAGTCCACAAATACATTATATTTTTCAAAAAACTATATCATCAAATCCTTGCTTTAATAAAGAAATTTGTCAAGAATTTTACTGATTGAGAATAATACACAACTAGGATAAAATCAGTAACCAGGCGCACACTCTCCATCACCAAATAAATGAATCATAGGTACAAATTTCATGTTGAATTTCCTAAACCAGATCTTAAGAGTAGCATACAATACACTCAACTTAATAATTATCATAAAAATTAATAAATACATCATACACATTAGTATTAATGTAAAAAATCTTTGTACCGCTCTTTTAAGGCATCTTTATAGAGTTAAAAAAATGATTTAAATGTGAGAAAAATTAAGGAAAATTTGGAGTTATATTTCAATTCTATACACAGTGAAATGGTAAGGGTGTTGGAGGAATGTACCTGCAAGACGAAAAGGCTTATGTGGAACACACAAGGATTGATAAATACAGCATAGAACTGTCCACATTGAAACAATTCATCCTATTGTGAAGGAAGAGGTTGTCTACGTCCAACATTCAAACCCTGTCACACTCCATATACGGTCATCGTTAAAATATTTCAAGAACTTAAGCCTATGTATTAGAAAGAATAAAACTCAAGAATTTGATGAAGCAAATCTTATGCTCATGCGCACCACTCAAAAGATACCCACTCTTGAAAGGGCTCCAAGACAAACCATAGCCCCCTTTATCATGACCTCTTAACCTCAAATCGGGGGTAAGCTCGCTCCCATAGTGCTTGTTGAAATCAAGCAGATCAATCTCAGAATTACAGGTCTTCGCAGCAATAATAGTAGGGTTATGCAGCATACAACGCGCTTGATTCACCTCCATGTCAACAACAACCTTCTAGGAAATTTCCACCTACAAAAGCAACAATCAATAACATTGAGGATTTTCATCGAACAGTTGGTGCGCACAACGCAACAACACACAAGAATAAACCAAAAATCATTATAACGAGCATTAGAGACGAGCCATGATGACGAAGATGAACTAACTAGTTAGATGAATTCACTAGAACGCCTAGGTTTGATGTGGGCGACGAGTGATGATGGAGATGATGAAGATGAACTAACCACAACCCTAGGTTCGATGGCAAGATCGATCGAGACAAAGTAGAAAAACAAAAAACGAAAATAGAAAGGTTTGACGAAGTTGTTTAGGTTTGAGAAATTTGGGAAAACGTATAGTGAATATAAAATTGTAGGAGGGAAAATCTGAAAAAGAAGGAGGGAATAGTTAAAAATGCATTGTAATTTCCAGATGTTATAAACTTTTTAAACAATTCATTGTAAAAATTTAAATAATTTTAATTTGCGGAGGGTTTATATGAATTCCGCAAAATAACCTCCAGTAAATGTTAATTTTTTTGTAGTGTTTATCTTAGTGAGAGTGATTCTCCTAAGTTCTTGAGTGATTCAAGAACCCCTTGAATGTATCAAAGGACTTTCCTATCCTTTGTATGTTATCTCCCTTGGAAAGAGTGATTCTTTCCTTCCACCTTTTCATAATCACTTTTTCTTCTTTCTTTACCCAAATTCAGAAAAACCAATTCTACCCAGATTTATCTTATGGTCGTAACTCTCGATATACTCACCCAAAACTAGTGATTCCTAAGCGTAAATTATAGTTCGGAACGTGAAATTTGACATCATTTGGAGTTCTCAAGCTCGAGATAATGACGTTTCCACAATACTCTCCACATAGGAATTTCAAGCTTTTTCTAATATAGTTTTTCACTAATTTTTCAAGTTTCCTACAAGGTTCTAAACCTATAGATCCTAAGTCAGCCCTTGTGCAAATAGGGTTCCCATCACATATGATTGTAATGTTATGTAGATTTAACATCATGCTAACTTGCCACAATGTAAAAATAATTTCTTTTACTTAATTAAAAAATAAAAGATATAGATAAGAATAAATCACAATAAGAATCAAAAGAACAAACAAGTTTATTCTACTAACCTTAGAATCAAGTTAAGAAATTACAGCAAAATCAACCCTAAAGGCTTAGTATTCAATAAGATGTAGAAATAACACAAAAGTAGAAAATAGAAATGAATGGAGAGGAAGACGTGATTAGGTCCCCTTAAGGGTTCATAAGTTTTGAACTGCCTTTTCTGTTTTTCTTTGGTCTCTTTATATAGAATTTGATTTGGCTTTGTGACTGACTTTTTTTATTTATGAAATCTACTTTTGATAATGCAATATCTCCCAAAATATCTTTAAAATAATTATAAATATTGTTTATTAATGATTGTGAATACCTAAATGATATAAAATATTTGACCAACTTTAAAAATATTTGGCAAATATTTTTTGTTGATAATTCCATATATAATTAAATTAATTATATCTAATAAATTATCAACACTTGAATTTTGCCAAATTTTTCAAGTCAGCTCTTGTAATTACCCTAAGGGTTCTTAAGTTTCGAATTACCTTTTCTGCTTCGTTTTGGTCTCTTTATATAGAATTTAATTAGGCTTTAGGAGTGACTTGTTTTTTTATGAAATCTACTTTTTATAATGTAATATCTCTCAAATATCTTTACTATAAATATCGCTTATCTTTTTGGTGGTTGTGAATATCTAAATGATTTGAAAATATCTCACCAGCTTTAAAAGTATTTGGCTAATATTTTCTGTTGATAATTTCATATATAATTAAATTAATTACATATAATAAATTATTAACAATTGGATTTTGCCATATTTTCCAAGTTAGCTCTTGTAATTACACAATCCAAATTTTCAAAGAAATTCAAAGATATCAATATTGGCATTTTAGCCCTTCTTACTTTGTCTATTTGACCAGACTTTTACTCATTGAATGTGTAATGAAGGAAATTAGGGTTGTTGTTGCACGTGATGGCTAGTTATGCTTCTTGTAATGGCAGGTGGCATTTTCCAGCGTAGGTGTTTTGTTTTTGTTCATCATCATCTTGTTTGCTCGTCGACTTACATCATGGTGAAGGCTTGTGATGGTTGAACGGGGTGGACGCACTGTTGTGATATATGGGTCACAATTTTGCTTTGATCTTCTTCTCCGACAAAGTACGTGGTGATTGCCATTGGAAGGCCATCGAGTTGTAGGGAGGCGTTGTGATTTGTTTAGGATGTTGTTGAACATATTGTTGCAGGTGGGTGATAAGTGTCATTTATTAGTTAAATTGCATATCATTTAGGCACTTATCTTGCACTAAATCAATGCAAAAATCATTAGAATTGCTCTAATTTTACATAATTACAGAATGAGGTAGTGATAAAATGGAAAAGGAGGAATTTAGTGTAAAATGAAGTAAATTATAAAGTTGGTGCTAAGCCCCAAAAGTTGCAACTCAAGCCAAAAGATGAAGTGAGAAAGTTAAATCAGCGGAATTTGACACTTAAGCCACATTTTAAGAAAACTTCATTGCAAAGAAACATGGTGCTCCAAATTTGAAGCAGAGCACGAAAAGGAAACCTCCATGGTAGGGAAACCTCCATTGCTGACTTGCAAAAGATGGATGCCCAAGCTTGGAAAGAAACCCAATTTGGAAGGAAACCTCCATGGCTTAACTTCAAAGTTTGGAAGCTAGAGCAGTACGTTAAATTCTACAAATATAGGGCATGACCCATGTTATATTCAAGTTGATTTGAACGCTAATTCTAGTGTAGTTCTATAGTATAGTCTACAGAGAGAGAAACACTTATATTAGTGTAGTTTGTAGTAAATATTTTGTAAAATCTATGGAAGGAAAGATGTTACTCCACGTTTATCTTGTACACATCATCATGAGCAATTAATTCCCCCATAGTTGGGATTGGATGTAACTTTTAAACTCTCTCTATATTGCATCTTGTTATCTATTATTGTGTTCTTGTTTCTATGTGTTGATTACTTGATTTGAATTGCACTCCGTGTTGATTTGGCCAATCATCAAACGTCATCAACATTAGATGCAGAGACATCTGTTCTAGTGTTTAGATCCAATCAAGTCTCCTGACCCTTGGCATATACCTGACATGGATATGCGGGCTTAGTTGATTTAAATAGTCTTGTTCTTAAAGCAATGGATCCTCCACCAGCATTGAGAAATCCTATGTCTAACACCCTTTGGTTCACTCTCATAAACATGTGGTTTGATCTACAACTTAAGCTTACTTCCATGAACAATAAAAATAAAGAACATGATATATAAATAATTAAGGGTAATACAGTGGGGTTAAGAGGCCAAGTTCAATCCCAATGTTTTTATCAACATCCTCTCCCTTAAATATAGTTTTATTTATCTTTAACAATATAAAAACCAAAACTCAGCTATTGTTCCATTGCCAAACTTTGAGTCAAATTATAGACTATTGATCTAGTTACTAAATCATCCTTGTGGATATGACCTTGTTGCACTATAATTGACCAGTATACTTGCTGGAAAAGTAGGACCCTCATTGGGCCATCAATAGTGGGCTACCTGATCTGCATCTTCATTTGGTGAAGGATTCAAAGGTGTTGCAATGAAGGCACTAGGAATGGTGGCATAGTGCGCTCTCGCGATCTGGCTTTCTATCTTCCTCTCCTAATGAAGGCTTGACCATACAAGATGCCATGGAAGTCTCATAAGAAGGATCACAAAGAGCATGTCTAGAGGGGAGACTTCTAGTTCTTCATCATTATCCTTGTTTTGCATTTCATTATGTGATTTCCCTAAGTTGACTTAGTTGACTCAACCTTAGTTGACTTGTTGATTAGAGTTGACTTGACTTAACCCAACATGTTAATTTATCTTTATTGTTTTATAGGTTTAATTAGTTTAAGAAAGCATGGAATATGTGGCGCAACTCTAGTGGTGGTGGAATGGAGATGATGTAGAGCATTGGTGGATGAGAGACGAAAGCATAAAGTAAAAAGCATAAAGCAAAAGAACCTGGTACCTTTTTTCTCTCTTTGTCCTTAGCACCTTTTGACCTTTTGTAGAGACATTCCTAGCCTCATTTTGGAGATTCTTTTAGAATGTTGGGTTTTGTATTTGCTAAGTAGCCCTTTAAAGTTTTTGTTTATTTCCTAGAGACCCCTAAAACTCTCTATATAAGGGGTGCTCTTTTTGCTTATAAAAGGGATGAACATTTTGCAGTAAAACTTATATTGTCTCAACAACAAAACTGTGAACTCTTCTTTAGGGAGTTGAGTCTACACCTTTTTGCCTTATCTTGTATAGCAAGTGGCAGCCTCCTCACTCATCTATAGGGTTGGTTAGCCATATGCCCCCTTATGAGTGGTTTGTTTCCTCTCCATCACTACCATCTTCTATTGCTTCCATTTTGTTTTTTTTTTCTTCTATTTCAATTTGGCAATACTACTATCTTCTCTACCATTTGATATTGCGTTTATAGATCTTGTAGGGTTTGGCTAACGAAGTAAACTGGTTCTTGTTTTCCGTCCAGCTCCTGTACTAAAGTTGTGCTAATCGTATACTCTACCAATAAGGGTTTAGTGATGTCCGGCTTCCACGGGACTGGTGGAAAGGCTAGCATCTCCTTCAACTATTCAAACATATTCTGACATTCCTCCCCCCAAGCAAACTTTTTCGACTTCTTTAATAAGCGGATCATAGGCCTTATTGTATCAGTTAATCGAAGAAAAATTCTTGATATTGTTGTTAATCTTCCTACCAAGCATTGGATATCTTTGATGTTCTTGGGGCTTCTCATATCGATGATCATCTCACACTTTTCTAGGTTAGTTTCTGTCCCCCTCTCAGGGAGCATAAAACCCAAGAACTTGCTGCCATCTACCCTGAAAACACATTTTTTTGGGTTCAATCGTAGGTTGAATCTCCTTAGGGCTACAAACACATCGGTGACGTTTATTGAATGTTGCATAAAGTTTGGTGATTTTACCATCATATCATCCATATATACTTCTACAATTTTTCCTATCAAATGGTTGAAGCTTTTGTCAATCAACCTTTGATAAGTTGCCACAACGTTTTTTTTAGGTCAAATGGCATGACCTTGTAGTAGTAGTTTGCCTCTTTTGTTATGAAGGCAGTCTTGATCATGTCCGCTGACGCTAAGGGGATATGATTATACCTAGAATAAGCATCTAGGAAGTTGAGTATACAATTCATTGTTGCTCCGTCAACCAACCTATCTATGTTGGGTAGGGGTATCCGTCCTTGGGACATGCTTTGTTCAAGTTGATGTAATTGACGCACATTCTCCATTTGTCATTAGTCTTCTTTACTAATACCACGTTGGCAAGCCATGTGGCGTACTACGTTTCTCCAATAAATCCAGCTTCTAGGAGTTTTGCGGCCTCTACCTTAGCCGCTTGTCTTCGCTCTTCCCCCAACTTCCTTTTCTTTTGGGATACATATCGGACATCTTTGAACATCGATAACTTGTGGACGGCTACTCAGGGATCTACTCCGAGAAGTTATACAACTGACCAAGCGAATAAATCCGCATTTCTTCACCAACTTTTGATATATTTTTCAGCAGAGGATATCTATTGAACTTTCTTGGTCAACAAGCACCTTCTTCACCGCAAAGTTTTCAACTTTTATAATGATGACCATAGATTTTCAACTTTCAACTTCAATATGTGTATTTTAGAAGAATATTATAATTTTTCAATTTTTTTTCTTTAAATAGTTAATTTAGGGAATTAAAATGTTTTCTAAAAATCATTCTTTATCCATAAACAGTAAATTTTAAGAAAATTATAACCATACTTTAAAACTAAAAAGATTACGATGACTTTTTAAAATGCGAGAATCTAAACATAATTACTAATAATAACTATCCTAATTTTGAAACTAAAATTAACTCCTAAAGAAGAGATGTCAATTTCTAGGGTCTAGAAAAGATGAATACAAATGAACTTTACTTTCAGAAAGAAAGAAAAAAAGTGATCATGCCACCACTATTCAAAGAAAGATAGTTATATGCTTAATAAGAGTTTCAGACTTTAAAATTTAAAATCGACAATATCTGGAATGTAATTAATTTTAATGATGTTATCTAAGTGAATTTGAGATCGGGTTGGTTAGTTTCTCCAACAATTACTTGGTCACAATGAACCATATAGATATCTTCATGTCACTTGTTAGCTACATTTTCAAGTGGGGCAATCATTTTTGGACGCACTTTCAGAAGCACTTTTCGTAGAAGCACCGTACGTACTGGTTTTGTTGGCTTTTGAAGAAGTCATGTAGTGAAAAACAAATACCTATATTCATCTTAAATCTTTCAACTTTAAACCATGTATTAATCGCCATCTCAGAATAGAATATCGTAATATAGTCTCTACATCAAGTTGCCATCATGTTGTGGTCCAAATTAGAAATGGAACTTTGCATAACATCAAAATAACTTAGATACCCTAAGCTCAAACGTAATAACAAACCTAAAGATCTTGGTTTTGTCTTTGTTGCTTCGCTCCCTCTTTTCACGCACACAATGCTTTGGAAGAGATTTCCCAATTTTGTTCCGTCATTTTCGTGCACTATCAAATTGACGTGGTTCTACAGAATATAGAGTAGACATGCAATTTGAATTCCTTAAGAGAATACTATAATAACAGAGCGAAAATATGAGGTAGACTTTTTTGTTAGGCCTTAACCTTATCATCATCACGCACACCGTTTTATTTGTGGTAGCGTGTGCATATCAGTATTATCCCATCAACTTCTTCAAAAAATATAAAGGAAAACTTGGAACTTAGTTGCGCTCATTTTCTAGCTGTCAATTCTGTAAGATTATCGTGGGACACGCATGGCTCACGGTACACATTTTGCCAAGTGAAAGTGCAGAACTGTCAATCACTTCGGCCAGCTGTGAACCAAAATCGAATTACAACTTAAACTTTATGTTTTTTGTCAGAGGGATTAACCAAGCAATGCCCCACTGTTCATAAGAAACAAATCATCCAATCCTGTCTCAAACAGGTAGGAACATTAATAAAAATCATTCACGTAAAACTGAGATGATATACAAAAGAAATTATAATCTTAGCTAGTACTCCAAGATTATAAATATTTTAGAGATTTAATGACCTATAAGCAATGTAGAAATGTGTGAAGTTAAGTTGCATATATGGTGTTGAAAATGGATTATTATTCTCTAGCAATCTTTTTCCTGTACTGTAAACAGAAATACATGATAACCTTTCATGCGTAATTAAGTGGAAAGGGATGTTTCATGCATATAGGCTTAAGTGTTCGCACGCATTGACACCGATAGCAGCGTAACAAATTCTTTGAAATATATTGTAGCTATCAAGTTTGAATGATATATGAATCAAAATTAACCACTAACTACTCGTGAAAAGATTTTCGTGTCGTCCAAAAGTGATAATGCTTGATGATAAGAATCAATGGACGAAGAGAGGATAAGATCGTAGAAAGAAAGTAGGAAAATTGATTTGATCTCACAGCAGCGAAGAATTAAGTGGAATAATATTATTTAATCTCCTCGTGTTAAGAGTAATGATTAACAAAGTCGCTTAAGGTGTGGACCCAATAACACGAAACGGTCGCAATCTATCACAGTTTGAGTAACTATAGAGTCGTATGAAAGTTTTGTTAAGTAAAGACATAATAAGATTTAGTTGATCATAGTTTTAATGAACCAAACAGAAAACCACAATAGAAACTGCCAAAGATCGCCGTAACATGATCACACATATCAATCGTTGTTTATCTGTAATGCACAGGAATTCAAAGCTTCAATTAATGATTGTGCTTAATCATCGTCGGTAATAGGAAATGACAAATTGAAATCCATAGCTTTAAAAATAAAAACATTTCAACTTTCTCAAAAAGAAGCTTAAATTTGAGCCCTACGTACACACCCAGCTGGTGGTGTATAGTATATGTTAAGGTACAGTCCAATTCTTGAAGCTGGCACCGACACGTATATATTATATAATCTCTTCACAAATAAATGTACAGAGAATATAATTAACGAAGGAACCAAACCCACTTCGGAATTAATCACGCGTGGTGGATTCGTCGGCATGGCAAGATTTTGTTGCCCACGATTTTCTCTTTCTCCGGTAGCGTGAGTGACGGCGAATTCTATTCTATTTGGTTATGTTATGTTATGTTGTGGGTGTAGTTGTAACCACCAACAGCTATACTACAGATTTAAAAGAAAATCAAATTCAAAGGTCATTAGACCATGTTTTGTTTTGGGAACTTTGGTCTAAATTTGTGTATGGTCGTATTTGTCTGTTACTTTGTATTTCGACGATTGAATGCATGGTCCAGCAACTACAATAAAATATGACTAAACTAAGATGTTGTGCCCACTTCTTTTGTCTCTCTTGTTCGTGCTTGATTGACATATATAGTAATAGTTGTTCTCTTCTGCAGACAAATAAATAAGATCCATAGAGATTTTTTTATGATTTTGTTTCATTTACATTAAATGCAAATGCTTGGTAAGTTGTCAAAGGGAAATTGAATTGTGCGTTGGAGTTTCAAAATGGCGAAGAAAATTGTTTGTTGTGGAAGAAGAACGTAAAACGATGGAGGGGTGGTGAATAGTGAAAGGAAATTGAAATGGTACTTCGTAGTGTAATTAAGACCTGTATATTTCAGAACTGGCGAAGAAAGTTGTTGAAGAAAGACCTTCAGCTTACACATGGGGCACATTGTAATAAACTGTAAAGTGAAGAAAAATGTTGAATACATGACTTTCCATAGTTTGAATCTCAAATATATGTCACTGTCATGTTGGTGAAATATTCCCAAGAGAAGACAGTTATTTAATTAAAATTAATCGTCTTTTTCTGACCGATGCAAAAAGCTGTCAATCATTATTGTTATCTTTAATATGCATAAAGTTTGATATTTATATTTTGCTAAAATTTTTCACACTCGGCTAGTTAGGGATTTAAACAATGTAACTTAAAATAGTTATTATATAAGAGTTAATAAATTTATTTTATACACTAAATATAAGACACCTTTACATACATAGGTAGATATGTAATAATCAATGCAAATAGTACTCAAGTGCATATTTGGTGTTCTTGTTATGTGTGTGATTACTGCTGTGCAAGTAACATTTTTTAGAAAATGGAAACATGTGGAATAATGGCAAGAGACCGTTCGCTATAAAAGGCGTGAAATAAGTTAGATATTTGAACCCTTTAGTTAGTCTACATAAGTCCATCTAATATACCTCGCTGTCTTGGTAAGTTATTATTGGATGACCCGCATTAATTTTTTTAATTTTATATTATTGTACAGTATTTTTTATATATTAAATGTGAGTTCAGACTTTTTATTGGTCTTTCGGTGTTCTGTCTATTTTATTATGTTAAACATTCAAAATACATGGTATCGGTCTATTATCTAAAGATTATTGTTCTATTAATTATTGTAGATTTGTAAATTAATCAATATGAATTTTAAATTAATTTTTTGACATTTTTATTATTAACTAAAGTACATTTTCAATTAAAAGTAAGAACTTTATAGATTAATCATAGTAAATTTAACCAAAGTACATTCTTAATTAAATATTACTATGCTTAATCATGTATATTCTTTTACTTCTAATATCAAGTAAAAAGTTAATTAACTAAAGTACATTCTTGATTAATTCTTGTTGAAGATTTAACATCGTGCTAACTTGCTAAAATGTAAAATTCAACATTTTTACTTGATTAAAAGGCAAAAGACATAGATGAAAATAAATCAAAAGAGCAAACAAAATTTTTCATTCTAACCTCAAAATCCATAATGAAATTATAGTGGAACCAACCCTTGAAGCTTAGCACTCCATGAAATCAAAATAAAATAAAAATAGGGGAAGAATGGAGAGAGAACGAAATTAGGCCCCATAGAGGGTTCCTAAACTCTGAAGTTTCGAGCTTTTTTCTGCTTCTCCTTGGTTTCTTTATATAGGACTTGGATTGGGTCTTTCTGTCGTTAAAACCTCTCAAATATCTTTAAAATAATCATAAATATAATTTATCTTTATAGTTGTAATGAATATCTAGAATTATTTGGAGAGATATTGCCAGTTTTAAAACTATTTGACAAATATAGTTGGATAAAAAATTTTGATATAATTAAATAAATTAATTATTTAAAGATATCTATAAATTATCACCAACTAATATTTGCATTAATTTTTCAAATCAGTCATTTGTAATCTCCTCCAATTATCTTCGAAATAATATAATATCTTCAAGATATATTTGTTTTGCTGTTGAGATCTAAAAATATTTAAGACGATATTGCCATATTTAAAAAGATTTTGTAGTTATTATCTTTTGATATTTTATGATATAATTAATTAAGATAATTATTTAAAAATATCAAAGAAAATATCTAAAGATATATTTTCCCCAAATTATCTGTATAATAAATATTTATGAATTATCAAAGCCTTTTTTTTTGGAAAAAGATAGAAAAAGTCGCAAGGTTCAATTTTTGTTGCTCGTTCCCTCTTCTTGGTTTAGCCAAACTTCTTTACTTTTTCAAACTTTTCTTGCCTTCTTCATGCAATTCTTAGCTTAGATTTTTGTGATTTTGGAAATTTTATATTCTTAGATTTATCTTTAAGGTATCACGAAGCTTTAATCAATTTATTTTCACATCTCCATGAGCTCAACTTAGCTGCATCTACACTAAGACACCTCAAAACATCCAAAGAACACTTATGCAACTAAAAAACTATTTTTAACAAGTTTTTCTATCTCATGCTCAATAAACCCAAGTATAAGAAATCTCAATCAAATTAATCTTTTAAGAACAAATTCAAAAAATCCAAAATTAAACATTAAATTAGGGCATACATATGAACTTATCACTCTTATTGTAGGTCCTATGGCTAGAGGTATCTCATCAACGTGGTATCTATCAGAGGACCTTGGACCATTAGACAACCTAGGCTAGTAGACGACCTCAAACTTTCAAATGGCCTTATCTAGTAGATAATTCTAACTATTAGATGACTTTGTGCTATTAGACGACTTGGTTGGATGGCAAGTGGCAATCCAGTTGGGCACTGGACAAGATACTCATTAGATGACTCACGTGAGAGGCAATTCTGAACTCATGCCCTGGTTGAGTAGATTCATTGGTATACGTGTAATTGGGATTGAGTAGTGTGAGGGACCCTTTGAGTTAGCATTATCTTTTGCATTGCGTATTCTAATGTTCAGTTATACATTCTCCTTTAAGTTTGAATTTTAATTTCCCCCATTTGAAGTGTGTTTTTTTTAGCAAGGATTAATTTTACATTCTAAAACTTATCATGCATCATTCCCTCGGATTCAATCCCGAGTTGTTTTCCTTAACTACATTGGGGGAAGAACGTGGTTTTATTGGCCTTAATGTGACTAAAAGGCTATTAACACCACAACATGAAAAAGGGCGAAACCAACATACTTCAAAGGCTAACCTTGTCACAAGGGGTTAAGAGAGTGGCTTCTTCTAACCAGGGGACCCCACAAAGGCCAAGGGCAGCGTCGTGAGAAATTTATTGGCTTTGTGGTGTGCTTGTGACAGGTGCATAACTCCTAGTAGATTTGCTTACCCTTAATCTTCTAAAAGGTAAGTATGTTTGTACATATAGAGTATGCATGAGATAAGTAAGCCTACTTTATGAGAAGTATGTTATGCATGATGAGATTATGTGACATCATCTCTGGGTGTATGCGTGAAAGATATGTGTATGAATGATTTTATGTATAATGATATGCACACACACACACACACACACACACATATATATATATATATATGTGTGTGTGTGTGTGTGTGTGTGTGTGTGTGCATGTGTATGTTTTGTTCAAAGTTAGCTTACCTTTTCTCTTTGTGGATGTGTGGTTTTCATCTGCTGTGATCGTGTCTATGCATGTGACCAGATGGTTGGACAAATGTAGTGGATGTGTCCCAGTAGAATTATATGAGTAAGGGATTTCATACCCATTTTGCAATTTGTGAATGGAAGGAAAAATGTTTGAAATTTTTGATGGATTATAAATAAAATAAAAAGATTAAACCGATTCAAAACCAAAACATGAAAAAAGTACATATAAAGGGGGAAACGCAAAAACCAAAGATGTACATCAAATTGTGAACATGAGTGGGCTCAAAAGGAGAATCAAATGGGTGAAATGTCCAATGGACTAGTGGAATGGATGGATGAAGCCACGCCTCTAGGGGATTACGCCAAGATTAGTGAAGAGTCGCAACTTGAGCTAAATACTCAAGATAAGACCTAAGAGAGACTTGACACTCCTTTCTCACACAATGGTGTAGAGAAGTTCTAAATTCTATTACATTAAACTTGTCTCACAAACAAAGTCAGCCCCCTATTTATAGTGGAGGGTCAGCTCACCTAAAATTAAGTCAAACTAAACAACGATTAACAACGAATTACAATACTTAATTAAAGAAAACGTGAAACAACATGTGTAAGCCTTGTAAGAAGACCACACACTCGCTGAGTGCCCCGCTACCATCGTTAGGTGTTAGAGTCTTTGTTGGGCGCCAATTCCTACTTGTCACCTCCTCTACAACCTCTATTTGATTTTTAAAATTAAATCGCATCTATCTTAGACATTCAAAAAATACATTATTGTAGTCAAATTAAAGCCACGTTAGTCTAGAATCCAATTCAAAAATAATCAAATCATTTTGAGGTCTGAGGAAAATGTTATGAGCCAAATAGTGAGCATTGGTTAGTGTTGCTGAGTTCCGTGCTACATCGGGTGCCATTCGTTTCGCTGGACACCACCTCTACTAGTGTTGAGCAAGAAAGTTGTGGTTAACTCTTGATGCTTGTTACACCTCTTTCAATGATTAGGCTTTCATCATAGTGACGTGAGGGGCCCTTTGGAGAATTTTTTATACATGTTCTTTTCTCATAATTCTTTGAACGTTTTTGCAAACAACGTTTCGTAATCCCTTTTGGAGTTTAATGAATGAGGAAGTGAATGTTTTAAATGTATGCTTAATTCTTGTGTTTCACGTAAAATATAATTGATTAGTGGTAGATCTAATTTTACTCCATTAGACTCGTTTGAGAGGTCATGGTACTAATAGTTGACTCTACTCTTCATACCTTATTAGCCGACATGCTCGGTGTGCTAAGGGGTATGTGACATCGAGTTTTGCAGGGTGCTACAAATGCTGCAAAACTCCTAGCTATTAAAAATAAAAGAAGAATTCAAAAGAAAGAACTAAATTGTGGTAAAGAGAAAAGAATGCATAAATTTTGGTTTTCCTAATAAAGTATAGAATGTCATTATAGTCCCATAAAAAAGGACACAAGTAAGTATTTTTTTTCAAACTACAAAAAATTGTGTAAATTGCGGTGGTTATTTTATATATTGTGGTTGTTTTAACTACTACAATTTACACATGTGGTGGTTTTCAAACCACCACAATTTGGTGCCAAAAAGTATAATATATTGGCTTCTAGTGAACTGTCGCAACAATCGCTATTTATTGCACTATATAAAGTGGTGTTTTCTAGATGTAAACAACAACAATTATAATCGTCACGAACTTTTTAAGTAAACCACTAAAAGGGTGTCACAAAAATAAGACATTTGAAAATAAAGAAAAGCTATAAAGTGGTAAACTAAAAGGTTGGCTTGTGCTTAGATTGTTGATGTTTCCTTTTTTGTTTAATAGGTTGACTGTTTCCTTTTTTGTTCAGTAGGTTGACTTTTTTTATATTTTATATATGACAAAATCTTAAAGATTCATAGCTTTCATGAAAATGACATACCAATATACTTAAATTTTAAGTCTCTTGTAGACACATCAGAAAAAAAAATGTAATTGGGTTAAAATAACTATATTAATTCACTTTTTGGGAACTAAAATGCGTCAAAATTTCGGACAAGGACGAATTCCAAGTTCAGTCGGTCCTTTTTTTTGTTCAATAAAGTCCTTGTATTTCTAAAAATTATGCAATTAAGTCATTTTCGTTAGATCGGCATTAACGTCATGTCCATACACGTCATGTGTCAATTCATAATATTTTTAATTCTTTTTTATTTTATTTATTTTTAATTTTTTAATTTCTTTTAAAAAAACAATCAAGTGTAAGGTCAATATTGTGTCATGTGTTTGCGTTACATGACAATGTCAATGCCACATGTTAGTGTCAGTGTCACGTGTCAATCTCATTGTCACATGGTAGTGTCTTGTATTCAATTTAGTCTCTCTATTTAAAATCTTGACTCAATTGAGTCCAAATTTTTTGTTTTTTAAATGAAGCAATTTTGTCCCTATCCAAAGTGAGACCAACTTAGTAACTAAGTTTAATTATAACTTATATATGCATGTTAAATAATTTTTTAGAATTTATAAATCAAATCACTCCACTTAAATATTCAAATTTATTTTATTTTTTACATTTTAAATTTCAATAGAAAAGTCCTTATTTGAAACTTGTAATATTTTAAAAAAATATTAAAAGCGTAAATGTAAAGTAACACTTGTTATATTAAAAATATTAAAATTTGAAAATTAAAAGTGTCATTTTAATTTACATTTTTTAAAATAGGTATTTTTTTAATTTAAATTGAAAAATAAAATTGAGACTCAATTGAGTCAAAAATTTAAAATATAAGAATTTAATTGAATCAAAATTTTAAATATATAGACTAAATTGAATACAATACATAGTCATGTAGCATTGATATTGACGCGTGACATCGACTACCACATGGCACAACCAGTATCACGTGACATGACAATGACTTGACACGTGATAATTTTTTTATAAATAAATTTTAAAAAAAATAAAAGTGTTCTTATGGAGTCGAAGTGGTATCATGTAAAGGCCTCCTAGTACTTTCAATTTTTCACTTCATTTTACATGTGACATGTAGGAGAAGAGAGCGTTAACGTCAATTAAATAAAAGAATCAAATTAGATCATTTTTAAGAAAAAGAGAAACTAAATTGAAAAAAAAAAAAAAATAGGAGATCGAATTGAACCTTGCAAACGAATAAGAAGACCAAAAAGCCAATTAACTCTTAAAAAATGATTAAATTTTGAAAAAACAGTAAAATTGATAAAATAATTATTTTAATTTAAAAAAAAATTTAAAAGGTAAATTTGAAAACAAACTTGAACAGGAGAATCTGTTTTAAGCATAGATAATATAACATAATGTGCAGTATAATGATATGCTATTCCCCTGCCCCTGGTACAGCTTATCATGGAAAAATCAACTCATAAAGTAATAGAGTTATTAAAAATAACTTTATATTTAAAAGATGTTAGAGAATATAACATATGGTTGTATAAAACTCCATGAGGATTGTCTGTTATGATTTAGATAAAAGAAGTAGAGTAATAAGCGGTGTGTGTTTGTTTTGGTGAAAGAAGAAGGAGGTTTAGAAAAGCAGTGGATAAAATGTTTGGATGATTTACAGACATAGCACGAGAGGCATGCAGTCCCAGTTCAGCGTTCCTGGGAGAACAAAACACGAGCCATGGTCCATGCTACTATGTATCTTATATGTTATGGCTTATCCAAGTTAATTGAATGCCAAATTAACAGCGTTTCTACTGCACCATGAATCAAATGGCAATGTGTCCTTTTCCATGGGTACACATATTATTATCACGTTCTTTGAACACGCTCCATTTCCTCCGTGCATAATCCTCCATTATTATTCCTGCTGCCAAACATTCAACTATTTTAGCCAATACACATATCAGACAATTCAAACCCTTGACTCAACTCAATGCATTAACGTGGCGAAATTAATGGCTTTTTGAGAACACCTAGACATAAAGGACTTGGATCAAATTCAAAAGTCTAGCATCGATCATCTTCACTTTTTCTTAACAATTTTTTATTTCTTCAAAAATACTACCTTGTCGTGGATTTTCAAGCTATTTATTTTTTCCCTTTAATTTAATCATCTCTAATCTAACCTTATCAATTTATTTATCAAATCATATTTTTAGAAAGTACATGCAGTTATAATGTTGTTAACGTTTCACTTATATACTTGTAAAATATAAATATATGTACAATACCTCCAATGATCGGCTAAAATATTATTACCTATTCAATTGTTGATCATGAATAGCCTTATATCATCTTCTAGTTTTTCGAACAATCAGAGTCACTACTATAATTTTGTTTTTATATTTTTTGTGAATTCTTTTCGAATATTTTATAAAAATTCATAAGAAATGAGTTTTGTGTGACTTGTTTTTCTATAAATGTTTAAATTTTCATAAAATATTCACGCACAAAATTTCAAGAATTGTAAAAGGATTCTAGAGCAATTAATTGTGTAATGATACTCCTTAGAGACACTAAACTAGTTTCAGGAGACAAGCCTAGTAAATTATAGTAACAAAAATATCTATGTTTTGTAACGAAAATGTAGACAATCCATTTTTAATTTTTAACCAAATTATCCGGACTTTTTTTTTTCTATATGGGTTGTTATCATGCAACTATATGGCAAAAATTTGGAGAAAAATATTTGTCTTGAATAGACTTAATAGTTTTCTACCAAATTAAAACTATTATTGTTGTTGTTTATTATTATTAGCAAATTCATTTTATGTCATTGTCATAGAATAATCACTGTCTAGTCATGTTGAAAGATTTAGGATTTTAAGCAGGAAAAAAAGTAATCTATAGGGCTTAGTTTAAAACAATTGTTTAGTTTACTCTTTTGTAACTCACAAAATCATTCATCAAATTTGTCAAATTGTCACTATGACTGAGTAATTTAAATATTCACTTTAAATTATTAATCCATTTAATTTTATCGTGCAATAATTAACTAAATTCAAATAGAATTTGAGAAATTTTCATGTCAAATTTATAAAGCAATATATTAAATTTATTGTGAAAATTAAAACGTTTCTAAAATCAACACAGTGTTTATCATTTTAAATATTTTTCATGTATACCATAAATACAACTTTTCAAGTGATGTTCATTCAAAATTTAAATTTTTTTATAAGAGAATCATATTCTTAAGATATTATTATGATCATATATTAATACAAAAAATATCTAAATTAATGTGTCATCCTTAATATTTTTAACTAAATATAATTGTGTAAGAATATAATACCTTTGTTCCTTGATTTTGCAATTGAAGTGATTTGATATGGAAATTCGCAAACATGCGTTGACCAACCAACAATTTGTTGACAGTAAGAAAGAATATTCTCTACGTTGTGAAACACGGATTAGTGGATTATACGAAATACCAATTGGGTTCTTATACAAAACAAGCATTGTGGCAAATCTTCCCCACTCTTCAAACTATAAATTCAATTCAAAAGTAACCACAATAATAATGTTTAGTTATTAATTTAGTCTCCTAATTTTTAGTTCAATTTAGTTTCTTTATTATTGGTTTCTTCAATTTGTCCTCCAATTATTTAAAAAGGTTCAATTTGGTCTTATCCGTTAATTTGAAGTTAACACTGTATCCATACAGGACACGTGTAAAGTCATGAAATTTTTAATCTTTTTAATTTTTTAATTTTTTTCTAAAAATTTATATCATGTCACGTGTCAGATTACTATCGTGTCATGTGACAGTTTACACTTTTGACACATGAGGCATAATAGTTGTTTACAATTTAGTCCTCTATTTAAATTTTTTTTTCAATTTAGTATCCTATTTTTTAAAACGATCCAATATTATTTTTTTCCAATTTGAGACCAAATTAGTAAATTAACTTAATTACAACTTATATATATATATATATATATATGTTAAAATATTTTTTTTTAATTTATACATGAAATCATTACACCTAAATATTCAAATTATTTTTTACAAGTGTTAAAAATTTCAAGTATAAAAAATTACAAAGGTAAAAATGTAAAAAATTAAAATAATTTAAGTATTTAGGTGGAATGATTTGAAGTATATATTTAAAAAAGTTATTGTATCATGTATATATAAGTTGTAATTAAGCTTATTTAATAATTTGGTCTTAAAATGAAGAGGACAATATTGGATCGTTTTAAACAGTAGGGGTACAAAATTGAACCAAAAATTTAAATAGAGGACTAAACAAATATTACCACAGTCACGTGTCACGACTGTAAACTGCCACATGGTACCACGGTAACCTGACACATGACAGTTTATAAATTTTTAGAAAAAAAAACTCAAAAAAAATATATATAAATTATAAAAGAATTTAAAATTTTCACGGCTTGACACACGTGTCCTATACGGACAAGGTGTTAACTCCAACTTAACAAAGATAACCAAATTGAACATTTTTAAATAATTGGAGGACTAAATTGAATCAATTAATAATAAGGGGACTAAATTGAACTAAACTAGAAAATCAGGGACTAAATCTGATTATACCTAATAATAAAGACAAATGTGATGTTTTGGAAAAAAAATATATACTGGTAAATAATTCTCTCTCTCTCTCTCTCTCTATATATATATATATATATATATATATATATATATATATATTAATTTTAAAGTATTTCATAATTTCAATATTTTTTATAAGTTTTTATTAATAATTTGTGTTTTATTGAACGTTTAAAATATCTTTTATTTTAATATTTAACTTTTGTTGTCAATAAGATAATATTGGCATTATTTATGTATTTTCATCTATAACTTATGATTAACGTTTTTTTCTCCTTTAATTTTCTCTTATTCGTCGATTACCTTTTTTTTCTTTTTAAAAAATGAGTTAATCAGTAAATTTAAAAAAAAATAAAAAAAAGTTAATCAATAAGTTGGACGGATGAAGAAAAAACAATAACCATAGATAGCAAAACTAAATAGTAGGATATATAGACAAAAAAAAAATCAATACTTTGACTACTTGATAAAATAAAGTCTTTTAATACAAACTCAATTAAAAATGTTTAAATTTATAAATATTTAAAATTTAACTACACATTTTATTAAGTAAGATTTCATCGAGTTTGTCGCTAAAGTTTTAATTTGGTGAATTTTATCATTAGTGTTTTAACATTAAGACATTTTCTTTTCAGTTTCGAATCGGTCAAATATTTTTTGTGTTGTAATGATGTGTATTGACAAATTATTTATATCGAGATTCGCTTATCTTTTTCTTTTTTTTTAAATACTCGTTATTTTATTTATTTAAGTTTAATTGTACATTTTACTATTGAGATTCACATGAAAGTTTTAATTTGACAAATTTTATCATTAATAATTTAAAATTAAACACTTGCTTACCTTTTTATTGAAGCCCATTAAATGTTTAATGTGATTTATAACGTAATATAAGCGTGTGAGAAAAATAAAATCAAAGTTAGAATTAACAAAAAATATTAAAAGAAAAGAGAGTTTTTTTTTTTTTTTTTTATTTAAATTTTAATAACATAGAATAGAACTCTTTTGCAATGTTGAATACGCAAATTATTATGTTTCTGGCATTTAGTACAACAATGACAAAGAAAAGAAATGTAAAAGGCAAATTCAAACACCCGAACAACACGACAATGTAGAATAGTAAGAAGAAGAAATGAAATTAGAATTCAATGGTAACCTAAAAGTTTAAGAAAGAAGAATAAAATCACGTGAAGCCTGATCACAACCATTAGTTGTGGGTTAAATGAAAAGGAATTCATGTTTTAATTTTTATTTATTTATTTATTTTCGGTGTGCACCATTTGTGACCATTTATATCATATCATCATGAACTAAACAGTTTGCACATCTTAGATAATAGAAATATAAATATGCTTGATTTAAAAATAGATGGTAAAATATTTCAAATTGAAACTTCAAAGGTTAAATGTGAAACATTAGCAGTAAAATATACAATTAACTTCAAATAAAAACAAACCTTTTTTTTAATTCCAAAATGCTGTTTGTCTATTACATCCTTGTATCACGTTGCTACGATGTCAAACATTTAACAATTTTAAGACAGAAATGGAAAATATGCTTAAATTTTAAAAAATAATGTACCAACATTTTATTTTTAATATTATTATTATTATTACTACTACTACTACTATTATTATTATTATTTTAGTTTTAAAGCAAGAAAGTAAAAATTGAGTATTAGAAAAGAGGTGTAGATTGGTTATAATAAGTTGAAATTGTTAATACCGAAGGTAGGTCCAGTCCAGTGAAAGTTTTAAGTCCGGCGTATTTCAGCGATGGATCCTTCATCCGAATTTGAATTACTCTATTAAATAGTTGTCTGTGCATGCAACATGCATTATAAACATGTATATTGACGTGAGTCAAACAATTAGTTGTTTTTTATTACTCAGAGCTCAAATTTCGGTCTAAAAGAAAACCTTTTTGTCACAAAGTCTACGCTAAATTCGCTGCCACTACCATACAACCTTAATTCGTGGTTAAAAAAACGTGTCCCACAATAAGTGTATATATAATTTCTTGTTATAATTATGTTATTTATTCAAAATACTTATTACTTTAACCAATAATTATTTAAGGAAATTAAACTCAATTTCTGTCGGAATAACAATTTATTCATAAGGGATTATATATATTTCACTACAGAAAAATCTGTAGTAAAATCATCATTTTAAGCAAATCAAAATTGGATTAGTAGGTTCGTCTTACAGCATATTTATTTAAAATCACTTTCTTTATATTAAAAAAAAAGATAAAAAAGCACAAAAAAAAACTACAAGAGAAAGAATGCTACAAAAAATTTATATTGATGCAATTTTTCTTGAATCTAGATCCAGATTCTAATCACTAAAATATGAGTGAGATTTTTCATTATATTGAATATTTATGTTACACACACTTCACACATAAAAATGCAAATCACATGAAAAATATAAAGTCATTGAAAAACATTATATATATATATATATATATATATATATGTATGTATGTATTCATCTATTTTATTAACCACCAAACTTAGGTGTACACAAATTCAGAAA
>Ga0214543_1005537_pt1 | contig 23124 bp, 15 predicted proteins | sample CNSS2metaG_FD_160094 | JGI IMG/M metagenome (GOLD analysis project Ga0214543, IMG submission 160094) | Root nodule microbial communities from cowpea collected in UCLA plant growth center, Los Angeles, California, USA - CNSS2 | ecosystem: Host-associated > Plants > Roots > Nodule | place: USA... | reverse complement strand
GGTGGGTTGGTGGGTCAGCTCACCATAACCCGGCTCGAACCCGCATAGCCCGTGGGTTAAGTGAGCTCAACCCGTTTTGACCCATTATCGCAAAAAAAAAAAATCCCAACCCGACCCGGCTCGAACCTGTGGTGAGCCGGGTTGGCTCACGGGTTCTGGCTCACATTGACATCTCTATCCACATCGATGTGGTCTTTATCACAACCACAACCCTATGCATGGACCTTTAATACAATTTTCTACACTATCATTTTTCTCATATACATGAACATAATCACACTTCTCTTATTAGCCTTTGATGCATTCTCTCAATGAGTATGCCTTCCACACCTTAGTGATACCATACTTTTGTTAGTGAACCTTTGATGTAATTAGATTTACAAGTGGGCCTCCCAGGACATATGGATGCAACCACACTCTTGTGTCAAACCTTTAATGCATTGTTCTATACAAGTGCATCTCGCATACTTGGACTCAAACACACCTCTACCGGCGAACTTCTAAGTGTGTTTCTCACATCGTTGTGGGTGCATCCACCCCTTTGTTGTTAAACCTTGGTGCAACTTTCTCTACAAATGCATCTCCCCACACTCATGCGAGCTCAACCATACCTCTATGAAAAAATTTATAATGTGATTTTCTACATTAGCATAACATCCATAATTGTGTGGGTGTAACTAGTGGTGGAGCTTCTTTATGTTGGAGGGAGGCATTGGACTCCTATTTTTATTTATTTTTGTGCATATATATTAATTAGTATATAAATAAAAATATATGTTTTTTTAATTTTATTATATTTTATATTTTTAACACTCTTAACTTTTTATACACATAACCACACCTCTTTGAGTGAACCTTTAGTGCAATTTTCTCTATAAGTGTCTATCCCACACTCATGTGGGTGCAACAATGTCCCTGTGGATGGATTTTTATGTAATTCTCTATGTTAGAACAACTCCCACTACCACTTGAATGTGATCACACCTTTGTTGGTGAATCTCTAATGGAGATCTCCAATGCAACACCTTTAAAAGAGAATACCGTAGGATAGGTACATCACTTTGTTAAGATTGACTTGTGTCTAACTAATTGTCGACCTTTTTATTATTGGATGTTTAATCTTTATTTATTAATCACTAAGCATGTTTGGCTTGACTTCGAGCCTTGAGCATTTGTAGATTGAATTCACACATGATCATCTTTAACTTGACTTTAAACCTTTAAAATCTCTAATTGAACTTCATGTTTTGAGTATATCTAACCCAATTTTATACCTATGACATCTCTAGTTTAACTCCATACTTTGAACAATTTTAACTCCACTCGATTGTCTTTAACATATTTGACACGTCTTTACTTCTTAAGTAATTATTTACATTTAAAAAATTCAAATGAACTGCACTCGATATGATAATATAAAATATTGTAAAACTTAAGCAACTAACTAGCATTAATTTATAAGCATAGTCATGTCTTAAAATGAATAAATGGACTAAGTTACGTATAAAAGGATGATAATGTAAAAAAAGGTAAAAACAATCAATCATGCATAAGCAATCAAATATACTCTTAAAATGCTTCAAATGTGTTATAAAAAATTCTATATAAATATTTTGGTACTTAGTTTTTTTTCAAATTGGATGTGAAGATAAACATTCCTTTATTACAAATCCAAGTACTCATGGTATTTGATGAAGTATATCATTACATGTCAAAGTTTCTTTCCCGTTTGTGTTGTTCTAGATTTTTTGTCGAGATTTTGGCATTTATGAAGCTTTGAAGGCCAACTAGGTCATTACCAAAAACAGTGACGGAGGATAATGGTGGCAGTGGGGCCATGCCCCCAAAAATTTTGAATTTTCTTTTATAATAGGTATTTTAAATTTTTTTATTATAGATATCAGATATTTTAATTTTTTTTATTATAGATATTAAATCAAATATTTTATTTCTTTTATAAAAATAATAATTAATGTTAGTAAATAATAAAATATAAAATTAAACATAATAAAAAATTGTAATTATACTTAATTATTAATTTGGTCTCAAATTGGAGAAGACAAAATTGAATCATTTTAAAAAGTTGGGAGACTAAATTGAATCGAAAATTCAAATAGAGAGACTAAATTGAAAACAACTAATGTTAGCTTGACACGTGGCACAATCGTGACCTGCCACGTGGCAATATTTTTTTACAATAAAAAAATTCTCAAATTGACACGTGTCATAATCATAAAGTGACACATGACAGTTTAATTTTTTTAATAAAAATAAAAAAATTTAAAAAATTACAAAATTCCACAAAATGACACGTGACATGTATGGAGACGATGTTAACGTCAACTTAACGACAGAAACCAAATTGAACATTTTTAAAGAATTAGATGACCAAATTGAACTAAAAAATAATAAGAGGACCAAAATGAACCAAACCAACAAATTAGGGGACCAAGATGGTAATTAATCGAGTCCAAACCAACTGTGTGTTTTTTTTATAATCAAATTTTAATTGTGGTTCTATTATATGTCTTGAGTTTCTCACAAATTGTTCTTACCTATTTTCTTTTGTTTCTGAAGATAAAAAGATCTATTATTTTTGCTCTCATCTCTCGGCGATTTTCTTCCATTCTCGAAGAAATAAAGAAGAAGGTAATTTCCTCTTGTCTCACTTGATAGTAAAATATTAGTTTAATCATTTATTCAATCAGCCTCTTGTATATTAATTTTTTATAGCTAGATTTTAAGCGTGGTTTGATACTTTAACTTTTGATGTATTATTTTGGTGTATAAACTTTTGATGTATTATTTTGGCTTTCCCAACCATTTTCGTCAAAATGCGCCACCGAACAAAAAATACTCAACCTAGGATAGGACATAAAAAAAATCACTTGTTTAATCTTACTTTTTAAATGAAATTTTATAAATGAGAGAATATTAGTTTTGACAAGTTCGAACAATAAACATTGTTATCACACATTTTTTAAAATTTAAGAAAACAATTTTATACTTGTAAAAACAAAAAAAAAAGGAAAATTTGAAGTTAACAAAATTATTCATATGCTTATAAACATATTTTATTTACATTTCAAACATGTAGAGTTTTCATATTTACTCATTGGCAGTGTATGGCAGTTTAAAGTAGAACTTCCTAAATATTACATGGTTAAGGTAACGTTATAACCTCGTTTCATCTTTTACATTAACAGCTTTCAGGACCTTGGGGTTGTTAATAAAAAATATCATAACAGAAAGCATCTTGTCATGCTTGTACATTTAATAAAAAAACTAATTAGCCTATCTACTTTAAGTTTGTTTCATGATTGTTAAAGCTGAATTTGTGTAGAATTGGAAGAGTAACTTCTTCTAACTATCACAAAGATTCAGAAATGATGCATAAATGGCTCAACTAGCACGGCTAAAGTTAACCAGAACCTTGGTGTACTTATTATTATTATTTATTTTTTCTTCAAAATCCCAACCAAAACCTGAAAACCATGTGATTATGAGAATATTGAGGAAAACGAGTGAAGAAACTGTGTCCCCTTCCCTCTTATTTTGTATCTCATTACGAAAAGAAAAGGAAGAGAAATAAGAAAAATATAAATAAGGAAATCAGAACCATTATCCTTTCCTAATTTAATGGTTTTAGCATCCTAAATGCTAATTATTCCTTATGATTAGAAGAGAGAATCTTTCCATGTTACATGAAGAAAGAAAGATGAAAATAAGACAAATTCTACTTTCTCCAGAAAAGTGACACCAATATGATTATGGGATATTCTAAAAACTAGAGCATCAGTTACAACATGCACTCAATTCACCACTTGTGGCATACTAGAAATAATTGCAGACAAACAAAGTAACAAAATTTCCTAGCTCTACAGTATTCCTGAAATGAATATGGGAATTGTTTAAGTTGATTTCTGAAGGGGATTTTCTTTGTCCATAGAGAAAGAAGAAGCAAACATAACTGTAACAGAGAATAGAGAGTAAAGTATTAGAAAAGTTAGAAAACAGAAGAAAATGGGAGCAAAGTGGTGCACTAAATCAATTATGTCTGAGCCCACCAACTGCCACTTCTTTCAGATCATTTTTTTTTTCTTTTTTGCACTTTTATCTCTTTCAATATTCACATGCATGCATGTGGAGTGCTGGATTTCAGAGAGGGATCATGTATGTCACTGCCCTTTTTATTATTTGGAAATTGGAACGCATTTGGCACCTGTTCATGTCCTAGAACAGATGGATGCCACGTGAAATAGCAGCTTCCTGGTGAAGTACATTTTTTCCTTATTATTGGAGAGAGAGAGAGAGAGAGAGAGAGAGTGTGAGGATTTCATAAAACTGAATTAGTCATATTTTGAATTATTTGATGCCTGTTCTTTCTGAAACTTATACCTTTTTTAATAGTGGAAAATGGGAATCCAAGGTAAGAGGATGTTGAAACATTGCTTAGGTGTGTCCTCTGTACCAACCAAAACCAGAACCAACCTTTCACCATTTTAAAAGGAAAAGAAAGAGAAAACCCATATTTGCTCACAGCAAAGAGATTCCAAAATGGGATCATGTTGCTCCTAATTGCACATGTTCTCTCTTCTTGCTGGAACAAATTATCATTATCCAAAATTGTTTATCTTTTACTTTATGTTTTTGGGCACTATTGATTGAAACTTTGACATGTGAGGTAGCACACTTGTATCATCAATTCGGCTGTTACTTCATGTACTCCAATTTTTTCTTCCTGCACCCCATAATTTATTAAAATACCAATTCTACCCTTGAGTCAATAGTAAAGTAAACCCTAATTTTTCCTCCCCAATCTTGTGCCGCAGCTCCTCCCTCACCCCGTCCACCTACGTCCCTTTCTCCAATCTCCTCTTCCCTCCAATATTGTTGCACTTCCATCATACCTAACACTTCATTCTTCTTTTTCCTCATTATGTTTTTTGCAACAACTCTCCTTCAACATGTGCATGAGGTTACGAATGAGTCCCAAACAACATGCCTCATGCCACATGCCACGACTATTCTCTCCCAACAAAGTCATTAGGGATGCAACAATGCAAAAACAATTTCATTTTGTTCAAACAAACACTTTCATTTTTATATTTTGCATTTGGTGTATCCGAAATAGAACTGATCATGGATTGGATTTTTAATGATCTAATTCACATATATTTGTGATCCAAATAATTGAATTAGATTTTCGATCCAAATCCATTTTTTCAGAAAAAGTAGATTGGATTTTTTTAAAATCCAGATACAAATATTTGGATCAAGTTTAAATTCATATTCAAATATTTGGATCAAGTTCAAAATCCAAAATCCATTCTTCATAAAATAAATTTAAATTGAATTTTCTAAAACTTGTGTCTATAGGCCGACACCATAGAATTTGGCAGATTTTTTGTCGGGGCCAACGAGGCCAAATTTCAGCATGGGATGGACTCGACTGACTTTCAGTCGGGGCCGGCCGAATTTTGGTCGAGTTCGATTGAATTTTGGTGGAGCTCGTCTTCGTCGAATTCGGCCAAATTTTGGCTGGGGTCGACTCAGCCGAATTTTGTGCTAGGTTGACTTGGCCAAATGCGAACGAATTTTGGTCGGGGACGATGTGACCAAATTTGGGCTAGGGTCAACTCGACAAAAATTTAATCGAGATCGACTTGACTGGATTCGGTCAATTTTTGGCCATGGTTGACTCCGCTAAATTTGTCAGTTGGGACTGACTCGACTGAATATGTTCAATTTTCGATCACGACCGACTCAGTTGAATACAATCAAATTTCGTTCGGGACTTACTCAACTGAATATGGCTAAATTTGGGTTAGGACCGACTCGACCAAATTTTGGCCATGGCCAACTCGACTGAATTCGGCCAAATTTAGGTCGGGACAGACTCGCCTGAATATGACCAAATTTCGGTCGCAATTGACTCTGTCGAGTACAACCAAATTTGGGCCAGGACCAACTTGGTCAAATTTCGGTCGAGGCCAACATGACCGAATTTTGACCGAAGCCAACTCGACTGAATTCGGTCGAATTTCAGTCGTGGCCGACTCGATTGAATATGGCCAAATTTCGATCGTGACCGAATCATTTGAATATGGCCAAATTTCATCCTAGGCCATCTCAGCCGAATACGACCAAATTTGGGTCAGGGTTGACTCGTCCAAATCTCAATCGGGGCCAACTCAATTGAATTCGGCCGAATTTTGACCGGAGCCAACTAGGCTGAATAAGGCCAATTTTTGGTGGTGGTTGTCTCGGCCGAATACGGTCAAATTTTGTTTGTGTCAACTCAGCCCAATGTAGTCAAATTTGGGTCGGGGTCAAGTCGACCAAATACTTCCAAATTTTGTCCAAGATCAGTTGGGCCAAATTTCGATCGGGACCGACTTGACTGAATTCGGCCAAATTTTGTATAGCGTCACACTAACTTAGTCAAATACGACTAAATTTGGACTAGTCCGTCTCGACCTTTAGCCCAACCTAACAAAAAATATAAATTGAAAATTTGGATAGGATATTTTGGATTATCCATTTTGAAAATCTAGATTTAGAGAATGGATATCCAATCCATAGAATATATAATGTAGATTAGATTGAAATCCAGATCCAATAAAATGGATTTTAAATGGATTAGATTTAAAAAAAATAGATATTAATGGATTGGATCAGAGAAAAAGTATATTGGATCATGAAAATTAGATTTTTTGCCCACCCCTAATCCAAAGCTATTTCCAATTTCGTATGTAATTTTTTTTAAAATGATCCGGAAAGTATTTTCAAATCCAGAAATACATTCTTGACTAGGATTTACATTTTGAAACAAGTACTTCAAAAAATGATTTTAGACCAAAAATACCTTTTAAAACAATCATTTCAAAAACATTTTCTTATATTTTGGATTGGATATTCCAAAAGAGATTTTGAGGATTCGAAAAAACCTTCCGGAACATCTAATTTAAAACTATTAAAAATAAGGTTGTGAAGGGGTTTTTATTATATTTTTAATGAGTTTGGGGAGTACCACTTTTATGGGGGTGCAAGTAAAAAAATAGGGAGGTGTAAACACCCCTTCAATCTTAGCGTAATAAAATAAATCGATCCAGTATGTGTTGATCCGATTTTTGTTCGATATATTATTAACTCACAAAAAAGGGATTTTCTTCCTGCATCCCCAAAATTTCTTTTACACTCTCAAATATTTTTGAAATTCAACAATTGACCTTTGACTTTGACGAGGTGCATTAAATTTTTCAAAATTTGAACCTCACCCTTTCTCCTATTTACTAAGAACGAACTGAATCTCACATTTCCCACATTTTTACCCTAGCTCTGTCCTCACCCCAACCTCACACTCTTCCCTCTCTCTCTTCTCCTCTTATGCTTCACGTAGTTCTCCTTCTCTAGACCTTGCTCTTTCCTCTCTTCTTCTTCTCCTTCATCAAGACACACCATTTGACAGGTAATATTTGTCTTCCTCTGTGTTTTTGTTGTTTTGCCTGTGCTTTGCTGTCATGCTACGTTGTAGTTTACGAATGATTCAAAATTTAAATTTTATGATACTTGATAAATGAACGGATCTAGGAAATTCAAACCGGAAATGGACTTTCGTAGGCAAAAATAATATCGTAAGTGGACTTGCAAAAGAGAAAGTTTCGAAAACCATAATCAGAAGTGGATTTCCGTAAGTGAAAAAATGGTTTAGAAAACCATCATCAGAAGTCGACTCTCGTAAGATTATCATGAGTCCCAGATGTGGAGAGCTTTCCGAAAGTGGGTGAAATTGGGAATTTGACTTCTGGAAGTCGACTTTTGGTTAAGTGTGTTTTCGGAAGTCGACTTCCGTAAGGTTATCATGGATCCTGGATGTGGAGAGTTCTCCAGAAGTGGGTGAAATTAGAAATCTGACTTCCGGAAGTCGACTTCCATTTAAGTGCGTTTTCAGAAGTTGACTTTTGATTTTTTTAATTTAAATTATTTATTTATTTATTTGAAATTTTATTATTTTAATATTTCTAAAATATTTAATTTGTATTTTTTATTTTAGTTTTTTTGTTATTTGTTTAGTGTTTTTATGCTCTAATTTATAACTCTAATTAATTTAATTTCAATATGTTTTTGAATTTGTTTATTATGGATCTGGCTATGCCAAAAGGAGCATCAATACCTCATGGCAGAAGCTCTTCACATGTTGAGGCCTTTGAGCAAGAGCCTAGACGTAGGCCCACGACATCCGTTAGCAGAAGAGACAAGGGTCGACATGGAAAAGCTGGTTGATGGAGCTCCAATGTGTGGTGACTGGTAGGAACTCCATAGGCAGCGAAAAATGGCATGGAGACAAGTGTTTAAGGCTCTTGTAGCAATGGAATTTGGAGTGGTGAAAGGAGAACTAGACTAGAAACTAGACTAGTGGAAGGTGGCTAGAGGAAATGTTGTAAACCTCTAGCTTTGGTGTTCTCAAAACAATAGAAGAGTGGAGTGATCTCAACATAAACATTTTATTAGAAATTTCAAGAGTGATTACAATAGCCTAAAATTTAGGATTTTATATGAAAGCAAATACACATAAGCACTCTTAGCCCTTGGATGAGAAAGGCATTCAATCTTGGCCATGGAAGATGGCTTGGAGAAGGAGCAAGGCTCATGGCTATTGGATGATGCCTTGGAAAAGGAGGAAGCATTCCTAGCCCTTGGATGCATTGGATCCATGAGGTGTAGGAAGGAATGTTGACTTCCACTTAGTCCACCTTGGACCTTTGGTAGCTCATGGCCAAATCTCCTATTGGGCTTAGTCAAGCCCAATTTTATCAATTCAAGTACACATTGTTTGACTTATTATTCTAGAAAATAAGGCATAAAAAATGGGCCAATCTTATTGTTATTCTACTGCTCTTTGATACACCTCTTCAAATCTTCACATCTTCTTTAGCCCATGTGAAGAGTGTGAGAAGCCCATGGGGTTTGGGTCATCTTGGATGAAGCCCAATTGGATCTTTTTTAGCATGCCCCTTGTTATTGGGCCTCTTGGTGGGCTTTGGGATTGAGATGCATGTGGGTCATGGATTGGGCCTTGAGCATGATTTGGGCCTAGGCGTTAGCCCAAGCTATAAGCCTTGTTGGGATCACATCATTCCCTCCCTCTTGAAGAGGATCTGTCCTCATATCAAGAAGGTTATTTAAGGCTTACAGCAACCAAATTTGAGGTTCCACCAGGATCAAAAATATATTTGCAATAGTTATCAAATAAAATTTCATTAAATTCAGAGAGACCATGCAGTATACATGAATGTGTAATGTGTGAAAATGGGCTTATAAAATTGGAAGAAGTTGATAATAGGCCAACTTCACAAAAAGAGTGTCTTACACTTTGACTTAGATGAGTTTTGAAAAGAATTTGAAAGTCAAAGTTTGTTTTGGCAGAATATGTTGAGGAGGATGAAATAAGTGAATGAGATGGAAAACAAAATGTTTGAAAGGGAAACAAACCGAAAGATTTAATGAAAAAGTGAGAAGAGTTTAAAGATGGAAAAACTCTCTTTGGAAATTGGGTCTTCATGGAAGGAATTGGTGAAGGATGGTACACCAAATCCCTAACAATGAGGTCCTTTTTTTCGTTTGAGATGCTCTTTAAGTCTACCACTTATGATTTTCTTTCAAGCTCATTCTCTTGTCTAATTTTCTCTCTTTCTTCAAATTCTTTTCTCTCATTCTCTTCTTTGGCTTTTCTAAGACTCTCCTCTTTTGCCTTTTCTTTCTCATCTCTTTTCTTCTTCTCATTTTTCTCATATTCCTCTTGTTCTCTTTTCATTGCCTCAACACGAAGCTTTTCAAGCTTTTCTTTTACTCTTTGCATATCAAGCTCGCGAAACCTTTCAAGCTTCTCTCATACTCTCTTTTGTTTTTTTTTTCTCTCTCTCTCTTTGTTCACTCAAAAACAAGTCCAAATTGTTCTTAAAATTTTTTTCGAGTCTAGAAAACTTAGCAAGATTTTGGATGAATGCATCACCTATGTTAATGAAGTTTTCTATCCTAGACTGTTGCTCTTTAGTTATCCTAAATGAAGGGGGAATGAAATGTTTCCACATGCATGCTTTTAATTCAGAAAATGTGTTAATGCATGATTTTCTCCCCTTTTTCACTCTATATTGCCTCTCTTGCAACCACTCGGATGCACATCCTATAAACCTAGAAGTAACATGCCTAAGAATGTCAAATTGACTATATTTACTAAACAATGGTTGCACCAATTTTTTTGTATCCTATATCCAATCTCTAAATGATATTGGTCCTATATCCTTCCCAAATAATGGAATGTCGCTATGAAATGTATGATGCAACTCATGACTACCATGCTTATGCAACCTAGGACTATATGTAGAATATGTACTCATGGTGATTGAATGAACTTATGAAAATTGAACAAAGTGTGGTAGAGGAAATCAATCACAAGTGGACCTCCAGGTTAGGCGAGGTGAGTCTTTAAGACTTCTTAAATACCAAGGTCAATCCTTGCCAAGATACACTTGTAAAACGTTTCAAAGATCACACAATTGTCTAAGTGCTAAGTAAATAGAATCATTTGAGTCACTAAGCACAAAATAAACAAACAAGACTCAAAGAAATTTAACACTAAAAACGGACCCCTAATTGGAAAAATTTTAGAGACTTTGGTCTCACAAATCAAGCCACTATGTAACGTGAAAACATGAATCTAAACTATACGACCTAAGGCAAGGTGAGAAAGCACTTGGAACTTTCAACACACTTACCACTAAAAGCGTTTGCACTATATGGGAAAAAGGTTCTACTTAGGAGATGTGATTGAACACCTTGAGGTTCCCCAAGACACCTAAGTAGGCAAAAATTATAATGAACAACTTTTAAAGAAAATTTGGTGCACTAATTTGGTACTCAAAATGAAGCCACCCAATACCACTTAATGTGTCAAATTGTGATTCCAAAAGAAGCAATTTTCACAAACAAAGGAAACTTCACAAAGGTACCAAATATGGTGTCCAAAAGATACAAAATGAAGAACAAAATAAATCTAAACAAGAAGCAATTAAAGTCCAAAAGGTGCTGCTAATGTGCTGACAATAATGCCCAATGTCGAGAGCAAAACTAGGCTTGTAGCCTCTTCTTTAAAGCACAAAGTTCACCATCAACTAAGGCACTTGTAAAGCACCTTGAGAACACCAATTTGAAGGGCAAAACAATAACAAAACAGTCACAGATAGAGGCAAAACAACCACACAAATTTGCACAAAAATGTTAGCACTTACACTCACTAGGAAATATGGCTCAAAACTCACACAATATTTGGAAGCAAAAGGAGGAAGCACTCAAGAATCAAGTAAACTAATGTCTACCTTAAACTCCACCTCCTAAAATGCTACCACTAGAATAGAAATCATTCATAGAGTTTAATCCCCACAATACCATAGAAAGCATAAGACCAACAAACTTGAATTAAGCCAAGAAAGAAAGCAAGAAAGAAAAGCTAATTAAGGAAGCTAAACCAAATGGAAGTAAAATGAAACATGACTGAAAGGAGAGCCAAGAAATGACAAGCAAGAAATTAAGGCAAGAAATAAAGGCTAGCACAATCAAAATGAACCTAGAATTGCACTAGAGTTGAAGAAGAAAACTGAAAAATAGAGAAGGAAAAGTGCTCATAAAACAGCCACTGTACTAATTGCAAATTTGTGCCATTTGAGGGAATGAAATCTAGTTCTATTGAAGGAAAATTTAAAGCAATTAGGAGTACACAATTAAGCAATCAATTATATCAATAAAGAGCACTTAAAACACAATAAACTCACACAAACAGCACTGAAAATGGTTTTTCTCAAAACTGGCAGTCTAGAAAATGTTGATTGATGCCTCAACTTCAGAGATTTTTCATATTTGTGAGTGATTCTTTTTTTTGTTATTTTCGTCTATCTCTTATCTTGAAGAGGCAAAAATCAGAAAAAAAAATTTGATCGAGCCATGTGTTCAGGATAAATCATAAACAGTAGGTGCGCGTTTAGTGAAAATTGAAAAATAGACTAGAGTAGAGTTGCTCACGGAAATGTGAAGATGTTCTATGAAATTCAAGATGAATGAACTTGATTATGATCTAGAATCAAGCATGAATCATAGAAGAACATCTAAGACACTCAAAAGCATAATCCAATCGGTGAAATGGAAGAAAAACAGTGAGACCTTTGCCTTACACATCCACAAGCATCACTTGAAGTTCATAGCTCAAATGTGTGATGTAGGACTTGGTTCTCATCAAGCAAGTGCAGAATTTAACAATATGAACAAAAATGAAGATGAAACAAAGTGCTTAAATATGACTTAAGAGAAAACACAACATAATGAACTAAAAATTAAAAGATGCACCGATTAAAATGAAGAAAAAACAGCAAGAATCAAAGAACAAGTGCTGGAAACAAAAAAAATGGAACCTAAAAACCCATATTCACCATTGAAGCAAGGAGTACTACAATTTGAATCAACAAGATTCATGTAGCCTCAATGACAATCGGTAGAAATGAAAGAAACTTGAAGAAACAACAACAAAAAGAGATGAACAAGACGAAAATCACAAGAAAAACACAAGATATGGAAGGAAACCTTACTCAAACCAACACAAATAATGAACAATGGCTTGAGTGGCTCTAGATACCACTTGATGGACCTTGGAGAACGAAAGTGGAGAGAAGCAAGTCCATGGTTGCAGCAAAAATGGGGTTGGAAAGGAGGAGTGGGCTCAAGTTTGGAGGCTCTTGAAGCAATGAAGATGATATGGAGAGGAAACCTAGAAGAGAATTCTATTCTAGGGAAGGAGGCTAGAGGAGTTCTTGGTAGAAACTAGTCTAGCAAAATGACTTTAGAGGCAATAGATGGAGTACTCTCAACACTTAGTCTATTACCAATCCAAAGTAACCAAATACAAGCATAAGAAGCTCTCATTTATAGTAGAGGAGCCTTCCTTAATGCAATGAAAATGAGAAAGGAAATGAAATGCAAATGTATGGCTTGCTCTCTAAGTTGCTCATGGAACCATTGGATGCAAAGGAGCTAGTATCTCGTGCTAAGTGTCCTCCTTCACATGTCTCATGCATTGTCACACTTGGAACCATGGGGAAGGAGTCTTTGGAGAGAAATTCTCGGCCAAGGCATAATTGAGTTTGAATTAGCATAATTTGCAAGCTAATCAACAAGTTTAATAAAGCATGGCCTAGCAATTGGCCCAAAATTAAAATATATTCTAATACTCTAATCATGCATCCTCTTGTTCTCGGGCCTTTTGGTGGACTTTGGGCTTGAGATACATGTGGACCATGGATTGGGTCTTGAGCATGATTTGGGCCTAGGCGTTGGCCCAAGCTATAAGCCTTGTTAGGATCACATCATCGAGATACACTCCCTTTGAGGTGATGTTTGGTCACCCACCTCCCACCATCCCTCAAGCATTGCACTTGGATACAACTAATGTAGCAGCTCATTTTGAGGTCCATTCCCGCGAGGAGATCATGAAGAAATTACACTCCAATCTCCTCATGGCTCAAAAGAACATGAAACGATGGGCAGACTCACACTGTCAAGATCTCAGTTTTGACGTCAGGGATTAGGTTTATGTCCGACTTTGACCTCGCCGCCAAGGCTCTATCATATGCCAGTACCTTGGCAAGTTGCAAAAACATTTTTTTGGTCCCTTTCACATGCTTGAGAAGATTGGTGTAGTTGCCTACCGCCTAGACCTCCCCCTTCTGCAAAAATCCACAATGTCTTCCATATTAGCATCTTGCGCCTTCATCGTGGTACACTTCCTTCCCCTCCACCACTTAAACTCCCTCTTGAGATAAAAGACCACTAACCCATTCTTACTCTAGTCATTATTCTAGATTGGAAGATGTCCTTTGATACCACCAACCCACAACAATTGGTCTTGATTAAGTGGGAAGGACTCCCTTTGGAAAAGGCAAGTTGGAAGCCCTGGTCTCAAATTCAGGCCCAGTTCCACCTTGAGGATAAGGTGACTCTCGATGGGGAAGGAGATGTTAGGCCCATTTCTAATACCACCAATGTTGGGCCCATCATAGAAGAACAACAAGACTCAGTGGATGCGCAAGAATGTCTAGAAGCTGCTGCCAGACCTCAAAGGATTAGGAACAAACCCCTCTAGCTCAAAGACTATGCAATCAATTGACCACGTGGCAAACTTTGTAGGAAACAATTAGGCAATAAAGGAGCATGTCTAACAACTTTTGTTTTTTACTTTGCACGTAGTGTGTACGGTGCTTTATAGGCACAACTGATGATTGGAAATAAGGATTATGACATTTGCCTCAACTTTCTCTAATATTTTCTCTTCCTTTTAATTATTCCTTTCTCTGTACATCATCTATCAAAGATCATGTCGGATTAGGGGCCACGATTCCTCACCCATCCTTAACAAGGCAGCAATACATTTATACCCATAATGGTCATTAAGAACATCGACAATGTAAAGGTGACAAATAAGATGAAACTAATCTAACATGGCAATTGAACTTTGTTGTGTAGATCCAAAATTGTCATTACATTTCCCCTTTGATTTCATGTGATTCTTCAAGGAATGACTACTTTGTGTGGAAATGAAGACGTCAATTTGCTTAAAGTAGGATGGATCATGCTTAATAAACCGTTCAGATCAATGAACTTTATTTTGTGCACCTTTGATTTTAACTTTTTGCATTGGAGGTATCATTAATGTCATTGCAGGACACACAATTTCAAGTAACTTTTGTTTGATTGTTACTTTTCCTGCAATGTCCACTTCGCTGAAACGATTGACCACCATGTCAATTTCCTTGTCAATTTATAACCTTAGAAGCGATTCAATTGAGAAATATTTGAAAGGCTTAATCTAGTCCACATTATATGAAGAATAGTCAGAGGAATCACCCCATGCACATATCGTGCTAATTCACAAGCACATGGTAGATCATACATTGCTTTCAACACCAAACCATAACTCCCACTATCAAATCCTATATGCATGACTCGTTCAACATCATCAACAATAAGTCCTAAAGCATGTCTTGATACAATTCCAACCAATCTTTTATACATGTTTCCCTTATACACGTCATTGATCAAATTTATACTTTTTTCAAAAGACGCCTTGATTTCATTATGTTGGAGGATGATGACATTATGAATTACATCCCAACACGAGCATAGGTCTCCCATAATGCTCCCTAGAACTTTCTTCAGGCTTTAGTGGGCAGACTCAACCCTATTAGAATTAACAAAAACAATATCATAAGTGAATAAGAAGAGATAACTAATGTAAATGACAATGAAACATACATGTTTAATGTTGTGTTTCCTAAATGCATAACTCGATTTGTCAATGCCTTTACAAAGAATTTTTTGTACAAAATTATCCAACTTTCATTGACATATTCATGGAATAAAGGCCATGAAATACAAACATGACGAAGGCGCTCAACACAATCAGTGAAGGTTGACTCATCTTAACAATACATTACATTTTCCCATGCTTCCATCACAACATCCCATGCGTCAACATAATTGACTAACATTTTGCACTTCGCTTGAACATTTTTTTAAATATAGAATCAACATAGGAGATTATAACAATTAGGAAATACAATGGCAATAACATTCATCAAAGCTAGATCTATGTCGCTAACAATTACTTGTGGACCACCCTCAGATGTCATGAATAATCCTCTAAGTCTTTCTAGAGATCAAGTAAAATTAGATTGTCGTTCATTATATATGAATGCAAAACCCAACAGAGAAAGTCAACCATGTAAATGTCACCCCAATTATCTCAAGTAATGGCAATCAATAGTTAGTTTTATAGTTGGTATCCGTCAAGAATACAATATTAAATGCATTCAAGAATTTAATGGAATCGGGATGTGTCCAAAACAAATCATTAATCACCTTAGATTTGTCTTGACATCTACTCCAATGGATGTAATTATTACGATCTAACAACATCATGAAGTGTTGTAATTTAGTTCTCAAACCTCTCAACGATCATTTATAAATGTATCTTGCATTATATACTCGTTTTTATCGTTGTGACATTACACTTATTATTTTCTTTGAAAGTGAGTAGAATATTTGCAGGCTTGACATGACTCTTAGACATATCAACAAGCAAAGAATGTTTAGAAGATTTTAACCTCCTAGCAATGGGTGGCCAACTAAAGTCTGAGACAAATCATGGTTATGATATCCGCAGATTACCTTCAACATCCAACCATCTCCATTACTAATTGGTTTGCCTCTCAATTTCAATGGACTATCACATTTTCTTGTGCCAGAAACACTAGGTGAACATCAGAGTTATACTTCTTATACTTACCACCCCTTTCACAACCCAATAAGACATATGTTTTCCTCTTAGGTTGACTAGTAGTTTTGTCAGATCTTATAGTAACAACAGCAAAACCAAGATCAAATGTTATCCCTCGAACCCACTAGATCAAATCATCTCGTGTGGAAAATATATGCTCAATCGTAAAATTACTTGTTATTTCATAAAAGTTAAAAGGATATCATACATCCTAGATAACTTTCACCACCTATAACCTAACATTAGTATCCAATACTAGTTTTTTGAATAATAACAAATATAAAAATAATCATGCAATAAAAAAATAAATATGAAACATAAATAAAAAAAAATAATATAGCATAAATAAATAGTAAAACCGTAAAAAAATACTAATTAAAACAAAAAAAATAAAACAATAAAAAATATAAAAAGAAAATCAAAGTATTCATGAAACAATAAAATAAATATAAAACATCAATAAATAAAAAAATAAAACATAAATAAATAGTAAAACGTAAAACAAATACCATTTAAAACAAAATAAAAAATATAAAAAGAAAATAAAAATATTCATTCAACGATAAAATAAATATAAAACATATATAAATAAAAAAACAATAAAACATAATAAATAAATAGTAAGCCCTAAAAAAATACCAATTAAAACAAAACCAAAATTAAACAATGAAAAATATAAAAACAAAATAAAAATATTCATACAACAATAAAATAAATATAAAACATAAATGGATTAAAAAAAATATAAATAAATAATAAACCGTAAAAAAATATCAATAAAAATAAAATAAAAATTGAAGGAATTTGTACATTAAACAGAAGTGGATTTCTGGAAACAACAAAATTCCATTAAACAGAAGTGGATTTCTGGAAACAACAAAATTCCACTTCCATAAGCAAATCATAACTTTCGGAAGAGTATGAATATGAACAACACTTTCGGGATAGCAAAATAGTGAAAGTCGATATCCGGTTAATTTCACTTTTGGATGTCCGTCTTCGAAAGAGTGCGGACATAGAAACAGATCACTTCCGGGATAGTTAAATACTGGAAATGGACATTCGATTAAGGACAATTTCAGATATCTACTTCCAGAAACGTTGGAATTTGTTTTCCTATTTTCCGGAAGTTCACTTCCGTCTATGAGTTTTGTTTTTCGAAAATCACTTCAATGAATGGGACAAACCGAAAGTACACTTCTGGTGAATTTGCCAATCGGATGTTGACTTATAGAGAAGGTTAAAAACTATCAGGTCAATTTTTTTTACACCTCAAATATATACTTATCACACACCAAATAAATCTAAATCTAACATTAAAACAAAATGAATGCATACATTTTTTGCTGAAATAAAATGAATGAAGGTTCAGAGATGGTGAAATAGTAAGAAACTGACTCGACAATACACGACCAAATCAATGAATTGGAAAATTCTCCAAAAAACAACACTCTGCAGAAACAACACGATAACAATATGAAAAAAATTGGAGGTGAAAGTGAAAGGACAAAAGGAGGGTGCAACGCGTCATCAATTATAGTAAATACCACCTCACTTATTATGTTTGTTCATGTAGCCACCAAATTTTATAATTTAATAATTGCTTAATTATTACTTTTACTTAATTTTCTTTCTAATTTTACTTTAAATTTTGAAAAATATAAATGAAACAACACAAAACTTTGGAGATACAGGAAGAAACTCCGTACAAAAAATGTGTTAGTCTCACTTAATAGTGTAAAATGAGTTAAAATTTGTGACTTGTCTCCTTAAAGTATAGGTTGTCTTTTATTTTAAATTATATATATATATATATATATATATATATATATATATATATATATATTAAAAAATATACTTAATTGTATAAATACTTTTTTAAATTTTACTTAGTTAATTTAAATTTTTAATTTAATAAATTAAAATAATTATTACAGCTACATATTAAATTATTTTATTAATAATTGAAACTTAATTTATAAATATAAATAATAATAAAAATTATTTTAATTTTAATTTAAAAAAGGTAAGCATTTCGTATTATACCTCACTTCTTTTCTTCCTTCATTCGTGTAAATTATTATATCCCATTTTATATTTAATTAAAAAATTATTAAAATCCCTAGTTTTACATTCTTTTTTTTTCTTTTCTTGTGTCACGGATTCACTACAAAAAATAAGTAATCTTTCTTCCTTGGACACGGATTCACTATAAAAATAAGTAATTCTACTAAGGGTTTATTCGTTGGGGTTATGATAATCTTCGGTAAAAAATAAATTAGTTGAGGTTTTATAAACTCTCAAGTATCAGTTTTTTTCTTTTTAAATCCCAATAAAATTTAGATTCTATCTTTTTTTTTTATAATTATTGATTTGGTACCTCAACTTTTTCGTTAAATTTAATTTGGTATCCAACTTTTGGTTTGTTCAATTTAGTACTCCAATTTTATAAAGAGATTCAATTTGGTCTGCTATGTTAAGTTGGAGTTAATATCGTGTTCGCACAGGACATGTGTCAAGCCATGAAATTTTTTTTTTAATTTTTCTTTAAAAAATTTAACTTTTTTAAAAAATATTTTTTTTTTCAAAAAAATTTAAAACTGCCATATGTCAGTTTATCATCGTGCCACGTGACAGCTTACAATCATGATGGTAATAGTTGTTTTCAATTTAGTACCGCAATTTAAATTTTTAGTTTAATTTAGTACCCAAATTTTTTAAAATGATCAAATTTCGTCATTTCCAATTTGAGACCAAATTAGTAACTAAGTTTAATTATAACTTATATATACATGTTAAAATAATTGTTTTGAATTTATACATCAAATCACTACACCTAAATATTCAAATTATTTTATTTTTTTACAAGTGTAAAAAATTTCATGTGTAAAAAATTACAAAGGTGAAAATGTAAAAAATAAAATAATTTAAGTATTTAGGTGAAATGATTTGATGTATATATTAGAAAAAGTTATTGTAACATGTATATATAGGTTGTAATTAAGCTTATTTACTAATTTGGTTTCAAATGGGAGATACCGAAATTGAATCATTTTAAAAAATTAGAGTACTAAATTGAATCAAAAATTTAAATTGGGGTACTAAATTGAAAACAACTATTACACTGCCACGTGTCATGATTGTAAGCTGTCACGTGACACGATGATAAACTGATACGTGACAGTTTTTAAATTTTTTGAAAAGAAAATAATTTTTTCTTAAAAAAAATATTATTTGAAAAAGAAATTAAAAATTAAAAAATTCCATGGCTTGTACGAACACAGTGTTAACTCCAATTTAACGGAGAGAACCAAATTAAAACTCTTTAGAAAATTGAGATACTAAATTGAACAAATCAAAAAGTTTGGGTACCAAATTGATGTTAACGAAAAAGTTGGGGTACCAAATTGGTAATTATATTTTTTATTTTTTTCATTTTTCCTCTTTTTTCTAATTTAAAAAAATTTAATTTCATTTCGTGTGTTACCTGGGAGGAACAAGAAGGAGAAGCGTTCTTTGCGAACCTCTCCACCGTTCTCTTTCGCGTTTGACAGTGCGGTGAGCGAATTCAATTCGATTCTCTGGAAGCCTTCCATTCTCACATACTCTGCGCGTTCTCTGTGAGCCTCCCATTATCACATACTCTCCCATTCTCACACAGCGTTTGACAGTGCGGTATGTTGAACGGTGTTTGACATTGCATCGACTCCGAGCGAAATGGACAACACACTATGCGAACTACCTCCCCCTCTGTACTGTCAAATCAAAGACAGATGCAATAAAAGTAATAAACACCATCTTTTGATTTCGTCTTTTGCTTTCAATTTCGTCTCTTTCTCTTTCGATTTCATCTCGTGCTTTTAATTTTGTCTCACTCCTATTTTTTCTTAATGATTTTCAATTTCAATTGGCGTGGTTTAAGTTTCTCTATGTGATGTGTGCATGAGTGTTTCACACCCTCTCTGCAAAATCACCGAGTGTGTGTTTTCCTCTAGTATTGTTTAATGTTATAATTGCCTTTGATTTTACAGGGGAAGTAGTAGTAGTTGTTGTTGTTGTTGTCTTCAAAGGTTGTTTCTCATCCATTGTTTTTTCTTTCGTAAGCACTTCTAGTGTCGGTTAATAAATAATGTTTTTGAGGGCAGAGCATGTAGTATTGCAACTGTTATTGATTGTCTTGTGTATAATGTACTTGATCAGTACTAGGGTGGTAGATTTGGTAGGCTGTTAATGGATTATTTTGGTTGGGTGAAATGAAGTACAGCATCAGGTGCAATGACAGTCTCATAAACCAAAGGAAAATTGTGCATCAATCATTGAACTAAGGTCAATTTTGGATCGCTCATTGAATTAAGGTCATGAAATATTTGTTCTCCCTAAAATGTAGGAAAAATTTGTGACGGAGAAAAAATAGAAACCAGTTTCGATGAATGCTTTTGAGCTCATATTTAGGTCTCAAAGCTTTAATCTTGCAAAGTTGTTTGAGAAGCAGACAGTAAGTAAAAGTTAGTATTCTTTCATGATTCTTAAGTGCAATGCATTATAAAGGTTTTATTTAAGTTAAAACTTACAAATCATTTTCAAAACTGTGAACTATTTGGTTTCTGGATCAACTTTTGATGGATTTATGTGTACCTAAGAGCCTGATTTGAATTCAGTTATCTCTTTATTGGCTAACAAAATACTATTTATGAGGAGATATAATTATTCTTCCAGGCTAATGGTGCTTGTTTCTTCATTTTGTTTAAACTCAATACAGAATGGGATTGTTAAGAGAGAAACACATTTTACGTCACAATGTCCTGCAAACGAAATCATGTCAAAAATTGAGGAAGTTGCCAAGCCTTTGTGATTAAGTGTTCACAAAGCCAAATATAAGGTGATAATTTATCTCAGAACACTTATTACCTGCATTAGTCTGCATTTCTATTCACCAAGAACCATCTCGCATGTGATCGATTATTGTAAACGAGGAACAGTAATACACTGAATTAGTCTAAAAACTTTCTTTATCATAATCATAAGGGATAAAATAATCGACCGTTAATTAAATGGTTTACTCAAGAGGAAAACAATGTTCTAACTTAATCTGATTTAAATTATGCAGATGAAGCTGCAAGGTGATAAGAGCGGAAGGGTCACCTTTCAGTAGCAACAGAGGTACTGAGCCATTCTTTCATTGCTGTAGCCCTTTTCTATGGTACTTAGTTGGTGAAAAATTGTGCGTGGCTAAGAATAATAATTCCGTTTTTTTCTTCTGTTACCTTATTCATCTATAAGAAGTTTAGTTTATATGTTTACCCTTATGGAAGAACTACTTGAACTGCATGTTGGCAATTGAATAAATAAATGTGTAGCATTTTTCATAATTTCTCTCTAGTATGTTCCCTTGACAATTTTGAAGAACCCAAATTGCTTACTTAAACAATGTGTTCTTTCCCAAAATAGACAAGCGTGCATGGAATCTCTCTTTTTTGTGCTTCTAAACCAAGCCAAGTTCATGGTTTATTTTCCCTTCATAACCCTTTTCGAGCCTATAAAATGCCTTCAAAATCTCACTTCTAATGTGCCCTTCTTCACAAAGTTTTTCCCTTCTCTCTGCAGTTTCATTCCAATTCATGTCTAGAGTCATGAAACCACTTTCTGTGGGAAGAATGATAGGAGAAGTGGTTGACATTTTCAGCCCAAGTGTGAGAATGAATGTGACACATTCCACCAAGAAAGTGGCTAATGGTCATGACTTAATGCCTTCTACTGTTATGGCCAAGCCACACGTGGAGATTGGTGGTGATGACATGAGAACTGTTATACCTTGTAAAATAATCACTCATTCACCATATCTATGTGTTAATTTCATCATATATATATATATATATATATATATATATATATATATATATATATATATATATATATATATTATTATGGCGGACCTTGCTTAGGATTAAGAGGAGCCATGGCTCTCAAACAGGTTTTTAATTTTATTGTTTATATATATTTTAAATTTATATATATTTATATATATATATATATATGATTTATATATTTTTATTGTTTAAAAAGTAAAATAAAAACTAATTTTATGGACCTTGGTTAATAAAGGGATTAAGGTTTTATATGGTCATGAGGTTTATTCATAGCAAGTCATTAAAAAAGTCTGAAAATAAAAGGAAAGACACATGGAGAAATAGAGATCGGAGGAGAGAGAAAGAAAAATGCATACTCACAATATCTCATGAATCAGTATCCTAATATAATTTATATTTGTTAGATATATGATTTTCCCATTACGATATTTCTCCTATATTAAGTTCTTCCCCAAATTAATATGAACCATAACTATGATTTTAAGATTTTTTTTTATGAGATTGCCATGAACCCTAATTATATTTTTCTCAAATTAGTATAATCCTACAATACAAAATGTTGGGATTTTGTATTTTCCGCAGCATACAATAAATTAGTTAAATAGTTTTGAATTGGAATATAAATTAGAATATTCATTTCACGTGAATTCATTCAATTAGAAAAATTAAAAATGAAAAAGTGTAAATTGTAGTATGAGAATTGTTTAAGTAAAAAAAATAAAAAAAAGTTTTAATTAAAATAATTATATATAAAAAATCTAAATCGGCACTCTTGTATATTTAATTCAAGTTCCGCCAATAAATATATATATATATATATATATATATATATATATATATATATATATATATATATATATAAAGAGGATTCTCTCT
>Ga0214543_1005531_pt1 | contig 23147 bp, 16 predicted proteins | sample CNSS2metaG_FD_160094 | JGI IMG/M metagenome (GOLD analysis project Ga0214543, IMG submission 160094) | Root nodule microbial communities from cowpea collected in UCLA plant growth center, Los Angeles, California, USA - CNSS2 | ecosystem: Host-associated > Plants > Roots > Nodule | place: USA... | reverse complement strand
CATGTCTAGGAGCACCCCTTATATAGAAGAGTTTAGGGGCCTCTAAGAAAATAAAAGATACCTAAGGATGTCTCTACAAAAACCTAACCCTAGCTTCTAGAAACTAGGTCAAATAAGGTTACAAAAATGAGAGACAAAAGAGCCAACTATGGTGTGTGCAAGGCTAATTTCGTTCTAGCACAAAAGGAGACAAAGAATGTGTCTCATATGTCTCCAAAAAGTGGCCAAAGTGTGCTAAAAACAAAGGTACATAGGTACACTTGTTTTATGCCTTTTACTTTATGCTTTATGCCTTTGCTTTACTCTCTCATCCATATCCTTTATGCTCCCCAATCACCATGCGCCACCTAGCATTGCTTTCTTACTCATAATTAACCTACAAAGCAAATAAACATAGATTAGCATGTTGGCTTAAGTCAAGTCAACTATAGTCAACAAGTCAAACCCTGTCAAAGGTCAACAAGTCAACTAAAGTTGATTCAACTAAAGTTGATTCAACTAAGTCAACTTAGGGAATAAAAAATAGCAAACACAAATGAAAGGGATGAAGGATTAGTGAACTTCCTTTCTAAACATGCTAAGTCTTCTTAAGCATTTGCCTTCATCCTTGGTTGGGGTCAATCCTTCATCATTAGGTAAAGGCTCGAAAAAAAGAAAAGGGGAAGCATTATCACATAGAGAACACAATTCTCCTTCACTATGGAATTTCTCTACCATAATTATCATCACACTCAACCCCAATCTTCATTTTCCCTCCATCTTCTCCAACGGACTACACAAGTTCATTCATGTTTTTCCTTTCTTTTTAGAATCACCACACCAACAACTCAACTTTCACCTTCATACCAATCTCTATTCTTAGCCCAAGTACCATCTTATCCACGACCTCACTAAACCAGCCAACATCACAAGGCCAATCGTGCTCCACCCATTATCCACTCATAACCACCATAACCGTCTTCTTCTTCTTCTTCTTCTTCCTCATTCCAACTTATTCATGATTACCTCCATCTCCATTTGCTTTCATCATATTCACAATCCAAGCCTCATTCTTCACCTTCACAACCCTTCAACAAACTACATTCCCCATCTCCGTTCCATAATACTAGCCTCTATTATAAACCGACCATCTTTCAATCCATCACCATCTTCGTTCTTCGATTTTTTTTCCATACTAGGCAATTCAATCTCGTTAATTAAAGAAGTGGACAAGTTTTTTTAAAATTATGGATATAAGCAAATCGTTCTGCCTCCACACGATTTCTCAAGAAGAAAACGTTCATCCCTTGCACGATTTCCTTTGAAATTGAAGTCTTATGGGCCCATGACGATTTCTAAAGAGAAATCGTGCGCATCCAACACGATTCCAACATGTAATTGATTACATAAAGAGTGTAATTGATTACATTCAAAGAATTTGTCGTTTTGGGTTTGTGTAATCGATTACAATTATGTTATAATCGATTACAAATTGCCAACTAGAGTTTCTATGATGACCCTCAGTACGACAATAAGAACAATTTTTTGGTTTGTCTGGAATTGGTTGATCCATTTCGTTATGGATCCTTGTAGTTGTTGGTCGTTCGGAAGCCTTGTTGTAAGACACGTGGAATTTAATTAATTAAATAATTAATAAATGCGGGTAGTGGAGCCTTTATAGCATTAAATATTGATTGATGTGACGTGAAAATATACTAGCATAAATGGTTGAGAGTACTTGGTTGTGTGAGAGGACTTGGGTTCAAGTGATAATATAATCATATAATTAAATTAATTATGACGAAACATGAGTTGGTTGAATGGTTGTGCATTTATTTGATATTGAGATGGTTATGGGTTCAAACCTTGGTGAGAACAAAATTAAACTTTCTCTTTGCCAAAATTTTAGTTGGCATGAATGTGAAAGGATAGAGAAAACCCTAGCTGAATCAGCAGCCAAAGAAGGTTGGAAAAACAGCCATGATGACCAATGAATAACAATTAATTTTTATGTTTAAGCATGAACTCTGTAATGTATAGCAAGAAATGTATGAATATTTTCTCTATCTATTGAGTTTTCGAGTTTCTGGAAATTTTCCAGAAATCGCCAGACAGATGATGAACTATCGTCAGGTGACTCATCCCTGTGTTGCGTGTTTTTTGGGTTCCTGGAGAGGAACTGCCTGGCGGCACATCTTTGGCAGTTATGAACACCCGCTAGGCAACGTGAGTCAATTTGACTCGACTTTTGGTGTTTTGGGGTTCTGTGATGTTTTTGAGTGGGGGAAACTGAAGTTCTAATTGTTAGAGAGTGATTAGGCTTCATATCTCGTAGGACTATATGTAATTAGAGGCTAAATTGGATGAGAATTTGTATGAACATCTTTTAGGGTTGGAATCTTTAGAATTGAATGTTACGAGATTAATTGGTGTGGAATTGCTTGGAAAATGATAATGGTTGTGTTGAGGCTGAGTATTATTATAATTATAAGCGAGGTCGTGTGAGAATTAATGGAAATTCTACAAGGGAGAGAAAACTATTAAATGTTGGATTACGGGTGCTGGAGAAAAATCTGGAAAAAGTTCCAGGTTGCATGCACCACCTGGCGGCACGAGGCCTGCCGACAGGCACCATCATAGAGAAGGAAAAAATTGCGTGGCTGTGAGGAGAATTGTTGGGTTTGGGATTTGTGGAAATCAGATAAATTGTGTATATGAGGTTGAGGAATTAACTAAACAAATGTTTATAGGAATTATATGTACATAATCTGCCGGTGTAAGTGGTGGAAAATTAACAGTGTCATAAGGAGCTTTATTAAACCAAAGCATGGCTAGAATTGGAAGTTTTAAACCATTAAGAACTAGAAGTGTTAAATGAATATGCACTAGAGGGAGATGAGATATGGGTTTATTGTAGGATAAGGAATCTTACGTGAGAATAACTTCTAGTGAAAATGGGCAATTTGTGTGGACCATACTAAGACAATTTAATGGTAGACATGAATATGGACCTTATGGTTTAAGGAAATACTTGATTTGGAGCACGGGTAGATAGCAAAATAATGTGGATCTATGGATTAACTACGAAATAATGAAGGTGGTGATGAGTCATTATTTTCCTTCACTCCACTAGCCTTTGTGTACCCATTTGACAGTTGTTCAGTGCTTAATTGTTCATCTTTAGTGTGTTTTCATCTGTTGGGCTTTATTGTGTCATTGTTCATAATTTGGGTTAATTTCACATTATTTGGCCTAATTTTCGTTTTTAATTACTTTTAGGTATTTGGGTGAAGCAATTTTGGAGCTTGGACATTAATATTTAGTTGAGGAGACTTGCCACATCATTGCCACATCATTTCCACATCATTTCCACGTCATTTCCACGTCATCTGAGTGGATGGGCCAACACTTCAAGCCTAGTAGTGGCATTTTTGTAATTCTGAGTGGCAGAATGACATTTTTGTAAATAATGCTGGCAGAGTTGATTTGACCACGAAATTAGGTCTCTTCGCACGCAACCAACCGCACTCTCTTCTTCTACACTCTTCTCCAACCTCCATTCTAGTTCTCCAAGCTTTGGTGGGTGTCTATGGAGGTGCTCGACTCGTTTTTGATGTTTTTGCACTAGTTTTTGCCATTTCTATGCACATTTGATAGCTCCCAATGAGGGTTTTACATTTTGAATTCATTTTCTAGCTTGGGCATCTTATTTCATAGAATGTATTGACTTGGAACAACACCCATTGATGGGGGTTTTCTGCTTTTATACCATAGCAATGTTTTTCATTCAATTACAACTCTAATATCCGTCTTTTGATTTCTAATGTTCTATTTCAGATTTGAAGTGCTTGATTGTTCCATTTTGATGTCTAGCTAAGCTTTTTGCAATGATCCCTTGACGAAATTGAAATGAAACCATGAGATTGTTGGTCGTTTTTGGGTTGTATTCGGAATTACATCTATTTCAGGTTAGGCTTTGATGATAAATACATTTTTGATGCATGCTTAATCTCAAATTCGTGTGTGCACATTAATGGCTCGTATTCATGCTTAATATTTATGAGTTTTGTCACAACTTGCTTTAATCTGTGGGTGTTAACTGCCTAAAATTTGTTGTGCTTAATGACAATGAATCCATGGTAATTTTCGCTTAGTTGATTACTTAGGATTCATGAGAGCAAATTTGAATAGAACAATTAATTTGGTAATCTGTGATTGGTGGACTTTCAACTATATTAAGGAATCATTGTGTTTTCATATAATTGTTAAATTTATTCACATTGTGAATTTAAGCTTGTTGTGAATCTGCCTGCAAAACCCCCCTGTGTTATTGTGTTGTGTTTGAATTTGGAAATTGAGGCTTTGGACGAAAATATTGGTCGTTGGTAGACGACTTTGTTCAACTGTCACATACTGCATTTTAAGTGTTTTAATTTAATGGGGTACGACCTCTATCAAATTTGGCGCCGTTGCTGGGACCAATAGTTTGTTCAAAGTAAAATTTTCAGTGTGTTTGTGTGTTGGTGTTTTGGTGTGTGTAGTTCAAGTGTGGTTGAGTTGGTATATGTTCATTGTGATAGTGTTTTTGTGTGTTTTTGTGTAGTGTGCGTGTTGTCTGTGTAGTAGAGTGAATAGTGTCGTGCCGCGCATGAATAGTGTCAATTCTAGTGTAATGAATAGTGTTGAATAGTGTCTGATTCCGGCATTTAACTTGTGGATTTTTGTTAAGGTAGCTACAATGCTTGTTTTGACTTGAAATTTTTTCTCCCCACTTATAAGACATTGAACTTGATGGGAAAAATGGCTGGAGCAGTTGGTATGGTCTGATTTGAAAGATTCAAAAAAAATTTGGACTGATTTTTAGTTAAACATTAGAGGATCATAACTTTTGCTCTGGTTATCAAAATCAACATCATTTTATATGAATTTGGGGTGGAATTTAATTTACTACGTTTTCTTGTACCTGCTTTGCTAGTTATCAAACTTAGATTCTCCAGAAAATGCCATTTTCTATATTTCAGCAATCTTTTTTGTGATTTTTCTTCATTTTTTGCACTTTTGAAAAACCTTTAGAAATACTTCCACTTTGAGTTTTGAGCTGATTTTTTATGTGGTATTGTTTGGGCACTCAAAGGACAATCCTACCAATTTTCAAGTCATTTGGAGTTCATTTGCGTATACTTGTAGTTATACCCTATGTTATGCCATTACCACTAGAATTAATGTATTTTGGTGCATGACTAGGGGAAGCCCAAGTGAAGTACGACCATTTGACCCTGAGATTGAAAGGATCTTCCACGGAGGACGTAGGCATCTTAGAAATCAATCTTTGCATGTTGATTATACTGTGACTTTTCATACTCCTAACACTTCTCATTTTGTGCATTCTTTGCATTCTAAGCATACTGTTTATTGTGATCGTTCTGATTTTCATACTGATAATATGGCTCAATGATGGAGCTTGGTGGAGACATAAAGCTCCAAGTGCAGCGGAAATGATGGAGGAAGCATGGAAGAGTGGAAGGCAAGTTTGTAGGCTCTTTTTCTTTGTTCACTCAAGAGCAAGTCCAAATTGTCCTTAAAATCTTTTTCTAGTCTAGAAACTTAGCAAGATTTTGGATAAAAGCATCCCCTCTGTCAATGAAGTTTTCTATCCTAGCTTGTTGCTTTTTAGTGATCCTAAATGAAGGGGGAATGAAATGTTTCCACATGCATGCTTTTAATTTAGAAAATGTGTTAATGCATGATTTTCTCCCCTTTTTCACTCTATATTGCTTCTCTTGCTACCACTCGGACGCACATCCTATAAACCTAGAAGTAACATGCCTAAGAATGTCAAATTGACTATATCTACTAAACAATGGTTGCACCAATTTTTCTGTATCCCACATCCAATCTCTAAACGATATTGCTCCTATATCCTCCCCAAAGAATGGAATGTGACTATGAAATGTATGATGCAACTCTTGACTACAATGCTTATGCAATCTAGGACTATATATAGAATATGTACTAATGGTGATTGAATGAACTTATGCAACTTGAAAAAGTGTGGTAGAGGAAATCAATCACAAGTGGACCTCCAGGTTAGGCGAGGTGAGTCTTTAAGACTTCTTAAATACCAAGGCCAATCCTTGCGAAGATACACTTGTGAGAGGTTTCAAAAATCACACAATTGTCTAAGTGCTAAGTAAATAGAATCACTTAAGTCACTGAGCACAAAACAAGCAAACAAGACTCAAAGAAATTTAACACTAAAAATGGACCCCTAAATGGCAAAAGATTAGAGACTTTGGTCTCACACTTAAGCCTCTATGCAATGTCAAAACATGAATATAGCTATGCTGCCTAAAGTAAGGTGAGAAAGCACTTAGAACTTTCAACACACTTACTACTAAAATGCTCACTATATAGTATCATCAAAAGGTTCTACTTAGGAGATGGGATTGAACACCTTGTGGTTCCCCAAGACACCTAAGTAGGCCAAGCTTACAAGTTTAGAATGCAATAAAGTTGGTGCACTAAGAATGGCAAAGAAAGAGCAATCCCGAGAACACAAAAAATTTAGTGAACTTTAGGAGGAAAATTAGGTAACTTAGGATGCTCCAAAAATGCCAAAATAAGTGACCAAATTGAAGAGAAAGATGAAAGCTATTAGGATGCAATAATTACAAGTCACAATGGCCAATCAAAAGTCTTCAAAATGATGGTTCAATGAGCACCTTTGACCACTAGTGAAGAAAGCCTTAGTTGATGGCTTATGTGCACACACCAATTTGAACACCCTTGGACACTTTGTGGATAAGAAAATTGCAGCACCAAATAGCCAAACAGCAACAAGAAACTGCACAAAACAGCAAACACAAACAAAGAAAACTTTGCCAAATCCAAATGGTTAACATTAAACACTCTTGAAGAAAATTGGCTCAAATCTTGGATATATGTGTAGGGTGAGAAGTAATTTGCAAATGAAAGCACAACCTTTAGAGATTTACTCCTCAACCACCCCCTAAGATGCTACCTATGATAGCAACCAAATCACAATCAAACACTTAATTCATATCCATAAGCATTGGAACCAACATTACTTGCCAAATGAAAGAAGAAACACAAGAAAAGCGAATTAGAAAATGCTAAACCAAATGGAATTATAGTGACAAGACAAAATTGAAATGCCAAGAATAGACAAGCAAAAAATTAAAGGCACACAAGGAGGGAAGCACAACAAAGAGAATCCTAGAAGGGAACTAGAATGGATCTACAAAAACAAAACAGAAACTGTAGTGCTTGTAAGAAGGCCTATAGTCCATTATGCATTGATGCCAATGGGAGAGTGTACACCACTCCAAATTGAAGGCATTTGATAGTAATAAAGGAGACACACTTAGGCTAAGACATTGATGGACAAAAAGCACTGAAATTAGAGCTGAAAACACACCAAAACGCACAAACAAAGAAAGTTGGAAAAAATACTGCACCAGTAAAAACGCTGACAGCTGCCTCAACTTTGAGGATTTATCATATTTTTTTATTGCACATTTTTTGTCAAAATTTTTTGTTAAATTTTCGTCCAGATGTTCTTTAAGTCAGCAAAAATTAGCAAGTGAATTGGTGTAGTGGATCGTTCATGTTAAATCAAACAAAAACAATGTGCGTCTGGAAAACAGAGAGAAAAAAAGGCACAGCATGCCTGAAAACGTTGATGTCCTATCTTTTAGGCACAACAAACAACTAAAATTAACAGGCACTGTATCATTCAAGAGAATTAACAAACAGTAGGTGTGTGCGGAGTGAAAACTGGAAAAACATACTAGAGCAAAATTGCTCACGGAAATTGTAAGATGTTCTATGAAAATTCAAGATAAATGAACTTGATTATGATCTAAAATCAAGTATGAATCATAGAAGAACATCTTAAACACTCAAAAGCACAATCCAATCGGTGAAATGGACGAAAAACAGTGAGACCATTGCCTTACACGTCCACAAGCATCACTTGAAGTTCATAGCTCATTTTGTGTGATGTAGGACTTGGTTCTCATCAAGCAAGTGCAGAATTCAGCCATATGAACGAAAATTAAGATGTATGAAAGTGCTAAAACATGACTTGAGACAAAACACAACACAAGGAACTAAAAATTAAAAGATGCACCGATTAAAATGAAGAAAACCAGCAACGAAGAAAAGAACAAGTGTTGGAAAACGAAAATGGAACCTAAAACAGATTTGCACCAATGAAGCAAGGAGTACTACAAGATGAATCAATGGAGATTCATGTAGCTTCAATGTCAAATGGTGGAGAGCATCAAGAACATGAAAAAATAGCAAAAAAATTGAAGAAAACAGTGGAGAAGAAGAGACAAAACGAAAATTGAAGCAAGACACAAGTATGGACCAAGAACCTTACCCAAACCAGGAGGATGGATGCACCAAAGGCTTGGATGGCTCTAGATACCTCTATGATGGCGCTTGGTGGACACATGAAGCTCCAAGTGCAGCGGAAATGATGGAGGAAGCATGGAAGAGTGGAAGGCAAGTTTATAGGCTCTTGCTTGCAATGGATAGGTGAAAGGATGAATGATTTAGAGGTGGTTCTAGCCTAGGAAGGGGGCTAGAGGTAAAGAGAGTAAGCTCTCTAAAAGATGACTCTCAAGTGGCAATAGTGAGAAGTGTTCTCAACTCAAAGTCTCTATTGCACAAAAATTCAATAGTTAGTATAATACTGAAAAATTAAGGCTTTTATACTCAAGCCATTACACATGAGGAATCTTGACCCTTGGATGAGAAGGAGAAAGCATTTTGGCCTTTGATGCTAGCTTGGAGAAGAAGGCTTGATCTTAGCCATTGGATGATGCCTTGGAAAAGGAGGAAGCATTCCTAACCCTTGGATGCTTTGGATCCATGAGGTGTAGGAAGAAGTGTTGACTTCTACTTAGTCCACCTTGGCTCTTTAGATAGCTCATGGCCAAATCTCCTATTGGACTTAGTCAAGCCCAATTTTATCAATTGAACTACTCATTGTTTGACTTATTATTCTAGAAAGCAAAGCCTAAACAATGGGCCAATATTATTGTTATTCTATTGCTCTTTAAGACACCTCTTTAAATCTTCACATCTTCTTTGGCCCATGTGAAGAGTATGAGAAGCCCAATTGGATCTTTTTGAGCATGCTCCTTGTTATTGGGCCTCTTGATGGGCCTGGGCTTGAAGGTGCATGTGGGCCATGTATTGGGCCTTGAGCATGATTTGGGCCTAGGCGTTGACCCAAGCTATAAGCCTTGTTGGGATCACATCACTCAACCTCTTCCACCTCATGAGAGGACTATGAGTGAGCTCACTACAACAGAGTTCACTTATGACAGTCTATGCATTCAATATACTGAGGAGGATGTTCCGTATATGTTAAAAACTGGAATACACTTGTTGCCAAAGTTTCATGGTCTTGCAGGTGAGGACCCATGCAAACACTTGAAGCAGTTTCATGTCGTGTGTTCCACCATGAAGCCTATAGATGTCCAGGAAGACCATGTCTACTTGAAGGCCTTTCCTCATTCCTTGGAGGGCAATGCAAAATATTGGTTGTACTACCTTGCACCCAGGTCCATCACAAGTTGGGATGACCTGAAGAGATTATTCCTTGCCAAATTCTTCCCAACTACAAGGACAACAGTCATAAGAAAGGAAATTTCCGGCATCAAGCAACAATCTAGGGAGACCCTCTATGAGTACTGGGAGAGGTTCAAGAATTTTTGTTCAAGTTGCCCCCACCATCAAATCTCTGAACATATGCTTCTACAGTATTTTTATGAAGGTCTGCACCACGTGGGTAGAAATAGGATTGATGCCGCAAGTGGTGGTGCGCTTGGTAACATGACCCTTGCTGCATCTAGGCAACTGATTGAGAACATGGCTTCCAATTCTCAACAATTTGGCACAAGGAGTGATGCCATAGTTGTTAGAGGAGTTCATGATGTAGGGGCAGCCAAATACACCATGAAGTTGGAGAGTAAGATTGATGCACTTCTATTGTTCACAGCTGTTGTATCTTTCCCCAGTATATCTTGTACTTCTGCTGCACCTTCCATACCTCTTCCCTTCCCTCTGAGAGTTATTCCAAGCAAGAAGATGGAAGAGGTTGATAGGGAGATCTTAGAAACATTCAGGAAGGTTGAGGTGAGCATACCTCTTTTGGATGCCATTAAACAGATTCCCAAATATGCAAAGTTCTTGAAGGAGCTATGCACACACAAGAGGAGGCTAAAGTGAAACGAGAAGATCAGCATGGGGAGAAATGTGTCAGCATTGATAGGTAAATTTGTTTCTCAAATTCCTGAGAGGTGCAAGGACCCAGGTACATTTTGTGTACCTTGCATCATAGGTAACAATAAATTTGAAAATGCAATGCTTGATCTTGGTGCTTCAATAAATGTAATGCCTCTGTCTATTTTTAAACCTCTTTCTCTTGGACCTCTACAACCTACGAGTGTGGTGATTCAGTTGACAAATAGAAGTGTTGCCCACCTCGCAGGTTTGGTTGATGATGTTTTGGTTCGTGTTGGTGAATTGATTTTCCCTGCTAATTTTTACATTCTTGATATGGAAGAGGGATTTTCACATGGTTCTACACCAATCATTTTAGGCAGACCATTTTTGAAAACTGCACGAACCAAGATTGATGTTCATGCATGTACTTTGTCCATGGAGTTTGATGATATTATTGTGTGTTTTAATATTCTGGATGCCATGAAACATCCTTCTGAGGATCACTTTATTTTTCACGTTGATATCATTGATCATGCTGTTGATGGACTTATTTCTTATGTCCACTCTTTGCATGCATTAAAATATTCATTTGTGTCTGAGTTATCTGAGTTTGCAGGCATTAATGTTCTTGATTCTGATTCTAATTCTGATGCTGAATATGATGTGGATAATGTTGAATTTGCTAAGTTTGACTCTCTGGGTGTTGTACCTATTGATTTTGATGTTATACAATCAGATTGCACTAACCATGTTACATGAAGTACATTTGCATTTGATTATTATATTGAGGTATAGGTTGTGGAACCCATTTCTCCCTCCCCTCTGGTTCCTGATATTCAGCCATCATCCAACACTCCATAATTGAAACCCTTGCCAAACAACCTCAAGTATGTATACTTGGAGGACGAGGACAAACTGCCTGTCATCATTTTCACCTCCCTCACTGTTGAACAAGAGCAGAGGTTATTACATGTTCTTAAAAAGCACAAGAAGGCAATTAGATGGACATTGGCTGACGTTCCTGGTATTAGCCCATCAACATACATGCATATGATATTGTTAGAAGCTGGAGCAAAGCCACTGAGATAGCCACAAAGGCAACTCAAACCTGTCATCTCAGATGTTGTCAAGAAGGAGGTGACAAACTTCTACAAGCTGGAATCATCTACCCCATTTCAGACAGTCAGTGGGTCAACCCCATCCATGTTGTTCCAAAAAAGGCAGGCCTCATTGTAGTCAAGATTGAGAAAAAGGAGTTGATTCCAACAAGCGTGCAAAATAGTTAGAGGGTTTGCATCGACTACAGAAGGCTAAATTAAGAAACCAGGAAAGCCCACTTCCCCTTGCCTTTTATTGATTAGATGCTTGAGCGTTTGACATGTATGTCTCAATATTGCTTTCTTGATGGGTTTTCTGGTTACTTTCAAATTCATATTGCACCTGAGGACCAAGAGAAAACCATATTCACCTGCCCCTTTGGCACTTGTGCCTATAGGAAGATGTTGTTTGACCTATGCAATGCCCCCAGCACATTCCAGCGGTGCATGCTTAGCATTTTCAGTGATTTTCTTGAAAAATGCATAGAGGTGTTTATGGAATATTTTACTGTGTATGGGTCCTCTTTTGATGAATGTTTAGATAGTTTGGACAAAGTTTTGAATAGGTGCATCCAATCTAACCTTGTTCTCAATTTTGAAAAATGTCATTTCATGGTAGAACAAGGTATAGTATTGGGGCACATAATTTCGAGTAAGGGAATTGAAGTTGACCTTGCCAAGATTTCAATTATTTCACAATTGCCTTACCCCTCTTCTGTGCGAGAGGTTCGTTCTTTTCTTGGCCATGCAGGGTTTTACACACACTTCATTCAGGATTTCAGTAAAAAGGCCCTTCCGCTGTCCAACTTACTGCAAAAGGATGTTGACTTCATCTTTGATGAAGGATGCAAAAAGGCTTTTGATTGCCTCAAGAAGGCCCTAACCACCACTCCAATCATTCAGGCGCCCAATTGGACAACCCCGTTCAAGCTGATGTGTGATGCATCCAATTGTGCATTGGGGGCTTTTCTAGCTCAAAGGATTGATAAGCAGCAGAGGGTAATCAACTACGCCTCTAGGACATTAGATGTTGCCCAAGCAAAGTACACCACAATAGAAAAGAAGCTTCTTGCGGTTGTTTTTGCACTTGAACAGTTTAGATCTTATTTGTTTGGTGCTCTTGTTGTGTTTACTGACCATGCAGCTTTTAAGTACTTGTTGAAGAAGGCAAAATCCAAGCCTGGCTGATAAGATGGATGCTCTGGCACCAAGAATTTGATTTGGAGATCCGTGATAGGAGCGAAGCATAAAACTTGGTTGCATACCACCTGAGTAGGATTGAGAGGTCTGCTGATGATGCTTGACCGATTTGGGATGACTTTCCCGATAAAAGTTTGTTGACACTCTCTGCTTCTCCCTCACCTTGGTCTGCTAACATCGTGAATTATCTTGCTGCTTTTGTTTTTCCTCCCCTAGCATCCAGAGCTCAATGTGATAAACTCAAGAGTGATGCTAGGTATTACATTTGGAATGACCCATATCTGTGGAAAATGTGTAGTGATCAAGTTACTAGAAGATGCATTCTGGACCATGAGATTGACTCGGTCCTCAAATTTTGTCATTCATCTACACCTAGTGGTCATCTTGGCACACAGAAGACAGCTCGCAAGGTGCTAGATTGCAGATTTTATTGGCACATCATCCTCAAGGATGCGTGGAGGATTTGTAGCACGTGTGAGGAATGCCAATGAGCAGGAGGAGCCATTTGTTGGAGAGAACAGATGCCTCAACAACCCATGTTGTTCTGTGAAGTCTTTGATGTCTTAGGTATATATTTCATGGGCCTTTTCCCTATTTCTTTTGGTTTCACTTACATCTTGTTGGCTGTTGATTATGTTTCAAGATGGGTGGAAGCTAAAGCCACCAGGACTAACGATGCTCGAGTTATATAGACTTTGTCAGGTCTCATATATTTTGTAGGTTTGGAATTCCTAGAGCTATTGTTAGTGACCAGGGAACCCATTTCTGCAATAGGTCCATGGGGGCTTTCCTTCAAAAGTATGAGGTTGTGCATAAGATTTCCACACCATATCACCCCTAAACTAACGGGCAAGTCGAGATCTCAAATAGGGATATTAAACGGATCTTGGAGAAGATTGTGCAGCCCAATAGGAAGGATTGGAGCAACAGATTTGAGGACGCTCCTTGGGCTCATAGGACTACTTACAAGGGACCTATAGGGATGTCTCCTTATAGGGTTGTCTTTGGTAAGCCATGCCACCTTCCAATGAAGATAGAGCACCGAGCCTATTGGGCTGTCAAGTCATGCAACTTATCGCTTGATAACGCTGGGGAGGAAAGGAAGCTGCAGTTGAGCGAGTTAGATAAGCTTCGTCTAGAGGCATATCAGAACTCTATGTTCTACAAAGAGAAGACCAAGAGATTCCATGATAGCTGCATAGCTAGAAAGGAGTTTGTTGTTGGTCAAAAAGTGTTACTGTATAACTCCAGACTTGGACTCATGGGGGATGTTGCGGTCAAAGTGGATTGGTCCTTTTGTTGTCACTAATGTTTATCCTTATGGTGTAGTTGAAATCAAAAGCCAGTCCACCGATAAGAGCTTCAAAGTGAATGGGCATCGTTTGAAGCCATTCCTCAGCAATCTTGCCTTATTGTAGAGGAGACTTCCCTGCTTGACCCCACTTGTGTTTCACCATGGTTCAGGGAGTGTTCTTTCTCCTTCCTTACTTTTATTGCACTTGTCTAGGTCTGTCTGCTGTTGTTTCCTTTTGTTTGTTTCCTTTTTGTTAATTTGTGTTAACTTATGTCATGTTTTTGTTTTCTATTTGGGACACTTACTTCACTTTTGGAGGATGAGTTGTTGGTTATTCTATGGACTGCTATCTTTGCTTTCTCCTTGCATGTCAAGTTGCTTTTGAATTGTTTTACCCTGTGTGAGAATTTGAGCCACTCTCTATTTTTTGTTGTGTGATATAAGCCTCTTGAATGCTTGCACAATGGACTTGGCTTGACTCTTTCTGATGCTTTTCTGATTCACATGCATGTTTGGATATGATTTAGGCAATTTTGTTTTGTGAGCCTACAGCCAGATGAGCCTATCTTGAACTGTTTTCGTTGATACCCTTTTTTGAGCCTGCATACTCTTTCATTGTTCTACAGCTCATTACAAGCCCTTAGCCTAAAAAACCATGATTATTCCTACCTTAAGAAATTTTGGAGCTTTGGAATTATTTTGGGAATGGGTGCTCAATTAAGTGTGGTCGCGCATAACAAGTGTGGTTATGCGTGCACTTGTTATTGGTTCTTGGAATTGCTCATTTGTATACCCAGGTGGGATTTCAGAATTGTTGTTTCTGTGCATGTTCTTTGTATAGAAATAAATAAAAGAAGAGAAAAAACAAAAGGAAAAGAAAAGAAAACAAAGAAAAGAAATAAAAGGAGTTTGGATTTGAGCATTGTGTGAGAACCGAATTTGGAAATGTTGGTGTTTGGGATTACTTTCATGCTTGATTGAGACTTATTCCCCATTACTCCTCTATTTCCTTTGTTGCTTAGCTACTTATCCATATGTTTCACACCTTGTCCTCAACCCCATTACAACCTTGAGAAGCCCTTCTGATATTGATTTGCATGTGTTTTGGTTTGGTTGTAGGTTCTAGAGGATTGCTAAGTCTGATTGATGTTTGTTTTTTAGGGGTGCTTTGAGAGTAAATAATAGTCTACAGATTTGAGTGATAAAATTTTGTGAGGTTATGTTGCTTTCAATTCTCTCTTCGAGCTGAACTGAGTACTTGACATGTTTTGAATTGCTTGGATGATGTTCATGGATACCTAGCAGCTTTGAATCCTTTTGTGTCGGATGTGTCTCCATTTTTCTGTTTTGAGTTTGTTTGTCTTATGTCTCTTTTTGTCTCTCTTGTTATGTCTATGATGTCTTTGCTTTGCTTTACTCTTTAATTTTGCCCAATAGTGCAAAAGGGTAAGTGTGGTCGATTTTGATGAGTCATTATTTTCCTTCATTCCACTAGCCTTTGTGTACCCATTTCACAGTTGTTCAGTGCTTAATTGTTCATCTTTACTGTGTTTTCATCTGTTGAGCTTATTGGGCCATTGTTCCGAATTTGGGCTAATTTCACATTATTTGGCCTAATTTTCATTTTTAATTATTTTTAGGTATTTGGGTGAAGCAATTTTTGAGATTGGACATTAATATTTAGTTGAAGAGACTTGCCACATCATTGCCACATCATTTCCACGTCATTTTCACGTCATCTGAGTGAATGGGCCAACACTAGAGGCCTAGTAGAGGCATTTTTGTAATTCTGAGTGACATAATGACATTTTTGTAAATAATGCTGGCAGAGTTGATTTGACCACGAAATTAGGTCTCTTGGCATGCAACCAACCGCACTTTCTTCTTCTCCACTCTTCTCCAACCTCCATTTTAGTTCTCCAAGCTTTGGTCGGTGTCCATGGAGGTGTTCCACTCGTTTTTGATGTTTTTGCACGAGTTTTTTTTCCATTTCTATGCACATTTGACAACTCCCAATGAGGGTTTTATGTTTTGAATTCGTTTTCTAGCTTGGACATCTCATTTCATGGAATATATTGACTTGGAACAACACCCATTGATGGGGGTTTTTTGTTTTTATACCATAACAACGTTTTTCATTCAATTACAGCTCTAATATTCGTCTTTTGATATTGAAATCGCATTGGGAGAATTCATAACTTAGGGTTTTTGATTTTTAATGTTCTGTTTCAGATTTGAAGTACTTGATTGTTCCATTTTGATGTCTAGCTAAGCTTTTTGCAATGATCCCTTAACGAAATTGAAATGAAACCATGAGATTATTGGTCGTTTTTGGGTTGTATTCGGAATTGCATCTATTTTAGGTTGGGCTTTGATGATAAATACGTTTTTGACGCATGCTTAATCTCAAATTCGTGTGTGCACATTAATGGCTCGTATTCATGCTTAATATTTATGAGTTTTGTCACAACTTGCTTCAATTTGTGGGTGTTAACTGCCTAAAATTTGTTGTGCTTAATGACAATGAATCCATGGTAATTTTCGCTTAGTTGATTACTTAGGATTCATGAGAGCAAATTTGAATAGAACAATTAATTTGGTAATCTGTGATTGGTGGACTTTTAATTGAATCCAGGAATCATTGTGTTTTCATATAACTGTTAAATTTATCTGCATTGCGAATTTAAGCTTGTTATGAATCTGCCTACCAAACCCCCATGTGTTATTGTGTTGTGTTTGAATATGGAAATTGAGGCTTTGGACGAAAATATTGGAAGTTGGGAGATGACTTGGTTTAACTATCACATACTACATTTTAAGTGTTTTAATTTGGTGGGGTACGACCTCTATCAGTGGCTATTTTGGAGATGAAGTATGATTGCCATAAGGGTCTACAATGCTTGAGAAAAACTAGTACTATGCAACTATTGGTATGTCGCCTAGCGGTGAGCTATGCTCTGCTAGGTGATAACGTCAGAACGGAGAGGACTGGGAACTCGTGGCGCTTGGCAGTTGGGATAGTTCCACCAGGCGATAGATGCAAAGTCAGATTGTGTAGAGGCACTTGGCGCCTGGTAGTATGCGTCCACCGCCAGGCGGCTTAGAAGCCTGTTGCGCCTGGCGTAAGTCACGAGGCGCCAGGCGATGTTGTTGCAACAACTTTGTGTTGTTTTGCTTTGGAGTGTGATGAGTTCAAATTTTTGCCTTCATTTAATGTTTAAATTTGGGATTTTAATAGAATTTTTGTGCTTAAGGATTGATTTAATTAGGATTTGTAATTATTGGATTTATTGAGCACGTATGGTAAAATTAGCGTAAAAATTGATTTTAGTTGCATAAAATATTATAGGATATTCTAACGTTTGTTAATGCAGCTGAAGTTTAATTTAGGTCATTAAAAGTGTGGATTTGAATATTTCAGCAAATTCTGGAAAGAAATAGTCAGGAGCTAAATGCACCCCTAGTTTTTTTTTTTTGCACACTTCTCCTACAAGTGGACCACAAAAACTTGTTCTGCACCCCATCTTTTACTAAGTTGCACCCCTCCTACCACTTAAACTCCACTTAACCAGATTTTACCATGTGGCAATCCTCATCTTCTAAATTTGTCCAACCACATGATGACACGTGTCATAATCCTCCACTCACCAAATTGACCAATTATATATTACGTCATCATCTACCCCATCTCACACATGAAACCCTAACCCTAATTTTCTCCTCTCCCACCATCACCATGCCGACAGCCACCACTCTCGCCGTCAACGCAACAACATCGTTCGTTCTCGTGCCATCCCGCACCTGTCCGGCAGCAACGCATCCAACCATCACCACCGCGCCTGGAGCAACCACATCATAGGAGAAGAAGAAGCACCGACAACAACACTTTGCAGACACCATCACTACAGCGAACCTCCGCACACCAGATCGAAGGAGATGACCGCTGGCAGCCACGCACCTGCAACACAACCATTCGTTGCGCCTTCCATCTTCGCACATCCACCATCTCCGCGAATCCACTATCTTCGTGCACCACCACGAACAGCGAACCATCACGCTTGGATCAGGAATTTAGTCTATCACTATAGCCGCAACACTTAGCGTCATCGTGAGCCGCCATCACCACCTTCATTCGAACCAGCGTTCAACCACGAAACACTTCTCATAGAGTCTTTCAGCCACTACTGCAGCAGCCAAAGCGAACCAGATTTGAACCATTCATAGACTTGCGAGCTTCCACCGTGCCTGCACCTGCGAGACCCATCCACTACAGCAAGCCTTCACCACCGCGCCTTCGCTAGAGAAGAAAATGCAGCCACCACCACGAGCCTGAACCAGCCACAGCCGCGTAGCCAAAGAGGTCCAAGAAACCCTAACACAGCAAACCCTACTTTGTCGAGAGAAAGTGCACTCTGCCACGTGTCAGCCTGCTATTGCACAGTCAAATTGGTCAACAGGTCAACTAGTCAAATGGTCAAAGCCAACAGTCAACTCTGGTCACAATCTAGTCAAAACTGCAAAAAAGGTCAAACAAGAGGGGCAGAATTGGAAATTGGATAGAAATTAAGTTGCTAATTATTTAAATAAAGATAAAATATTTTAGCAACCGAATAGATAAAGTTCAAGTGCGATTGAAGCCTATATAAAGAGGCCTACGGGAGCAGAAGAGAGACACTTAGCAATTCTCTAGTTTTGGCAAATATCGTCATCCACCACATCTCTCATTCTTCCTTTTCATTTTATTTTCTTTCCTTCATCATATTATCATGTATTCCATCAAAGCCATGGAGGGCTAAGCTTTTAGGGTTGATTCCGCTGTAATTTCTTAACTGGATTTTGAGGTTAGATGAATTTATGTATTTGTTATTTTGATTATTGTTGTGGTTTTTGTTTATCTATGTCCTTTGCTTCTTAATTGAATAGAAAATAATGATTTTAAATCTACATGCATGCTAATCATATGAGTGAAAAGGTTTTTAAATTCAATTGAGACTTTACTTTGATTTTATTTAGAAACTTTCATTTGATTAAATAAGTTTTTGCGAATAATTGAAACTGTACTTTGATTAGAGGTAATTACTTTAACTAAAATTAGTCAACACTTTACTTTGATTAATTAAGTTTTCTATTTGGTGAGGAAACAAAGGAATAGACATGATTAGACATAGTAAAATTTAATTGAGACAATACTTTGGTTGAATTTACTATGGATAATCTAAAAATTCTCACTTTTAATTGAGACTGTACTTTGATTAAAAGTAAGAATGCCAACAAATGAATTGAGACTATACATTGATTGATTTGTAAATCAATAACAATAATTAATTTAACAATAATCTCTAGATAACTGATGAAGAATCCTATTTTGAAAAAATAGTGGAATTGACCTATTTACTATTACTGTGTTTATAATCTTTTATTTGTGTATCATTCATTCTTTGCATATCAAAACCCCATATTTTTATAGTTACTTGTTTTAATTGCATTTTTTATAAGAATCAAATATTTGAGATCAATTTCGTATTCGTTGTGAGACGACTAAGGGTTATCTTAACCCTAACTAGTTTGTTCACTACTAACTTGACAATACTAAAGTTGCTAAACCAAACTAGTTTGTTCAATTTTTACGCCATTTTTACCTTATGTGCTCAATAAATCCAATAATCACAAATCCTAATTAAATAAATCCTTAAGCACAAAAATTCTATTAAAACCCCAAATTTAAATATTAAATGAGGGTAAAAATTTGAACTCATCACACACCCACACTTATCCTTTTGCACTCATGAAAAAAATTGAACAATTTCAAAACGTAATTCTGAGGTATTTTATTCCATATCTTCACTGGATTAAAGGAATGAATACAAATGGAATTAAATCAATCTTCCAGAAATCAAGTTGTCATGCGCATACAAACGGAAAGATTCTATTTTTCACACATGAGTTAATCTTTTGAGTTTACAAGATAATCAAATATGAAAGAGAAACACTCAAGTTAAAATGTATATTTTCTTACCGAAATTCACTCAAGTGTTTTGGCTGGTGTTTCCACTCAAAATACCCATGCAAAGTGTAAACACTCTCAATTCTTAGCAAGGCTCTAATACTCACAGCTTTTAGAAAACATGCATTTAAAAAATCAAGAGGACTTTTCACAGGTTATAACGGGCCAAGGCAAAGGTAGGAAATTTTTTTAGGATTTTGGTGTTTTTGAAATAGTAAGTAGAAAGAATTATGGAGCATAGTTTTTCATAAAGAAATCATTTTTCATTTCAATACTCTGTCATCAACAATTCTTTTCCTTTTGCCATTTTATAATTTTGTGGAGGAAATACTCACCCCCACACTTTATTTTCCAACCAATCTTAACATAATCCACTAGCTCTTTCTTTCTCCCTAAGGTAAGGAAAAACATGGTCTTTTTGTTTTTAAGGTTTAGCTATATGCTCGAAACAAGAAAAAGAGGTTTAATGCTCAAAGGGTCTACCAATGGATCAATGTCATGGTTAGCTTATTTGGCCAAGTAGCTAAAAACAAGAAATGCCTCAATCATATCAAATCATGCATATTCACCTAGGATTCTCTTTGTTGTGTCTCCCTCCTTGTGTGCCTTTAATTTTTTGCTTGTCCATTCTTGGCATCTCAATCCTATCTTGTCACTATATTTCCATTTGGTTTCACATTTCCTAATTCGCTTTTCTTGTGTTTTTTCTTTCATTTGGCAAGTAATGTTGGTTCCAATGCTTATGGATATGAATTAAGTGTTTGATTTTGATTTTGTTGCTAGCATAGGTAGCATCTTAGGGGGTGGTTGAGGAGTAAATCTCTAAAGGTTGTGCTCATCTTTTTTTTACCCCTCCTTTCACCAAATTTGGATAGTTTGAGCCTTAATTTTCTTGGCATGAGTGTTGAGTACTAACACTTGCCTTGGCATAGTTTTTGTGTCTTGTTTTGTTGTATTTTTTTGCATCTATATTGTGGTCATTTGGTGCCAATTCAAAGCCATTTCAAGAGGTGTTTGCTGCCTCACAAAGTCCCCAATTGGTGCTTACCTTTGGCCATCAACTAAGGCCTCCAAATTCACAAAAATTGGAGCTCTCGGTTGCTCTCTTAGAAGCAACAATTGGAGTGCTTTGGATGCACATTATTGCATGCAAATTGTTACAACTTTGTAGTTTATTCTTTGCTTTGTAATTTGGACTACTTAGGTGTCTTGGGGAACCACAAGGTGTTCAATCCCATCTCCTAAGTAGAACCTTCATCCTCCATTAGTGAATCGTTTTTAGTTATAAGTGTGTTGAAAGTTCTAAGTGCTTTCTCACCTTACATTAGGTCGCATAGCTATATTCATGTTTTCACGTTGCATAGAGGCTTAAGTGTGAGACCAAAGTCTTTAATCATTTACCATTTAGGGGTCCATTTTTAGTGTTAAATTTCTTTGAGTCTTGTTTGCTTGTTTTGTGCTTAGTGACTCAAGTGATTTACTTAGCACTTAGACAATTATGTGATCTTTGAAACCTCTTACAAGTTTATGTTGGCAAGGATTGGCATTGGTATTTAACAAGTCTTAAAGACTCACCTCACCTAACCTGAAGGTCCACTTGTGATTGGTTTCCTCTACCACACTTTGTTCAAGTTGCATAAGTTCATTCAATCACCATGAGTACATATTCTACATATAGTCCTAGATTGAATAAGCATGGTAGTCATGAATTGCATCATACATTTCATAGTGACATTCCATTCTTTGGGGAGGATATAGGACCAATATCATTTAGAGATTGGATGTGGGATATAGAAAAATTGGTGCAACCATTGTTTAGTAAATATAGTCAATTTGACATTCTTAGGCATGTTACTTCTAGGTTTATAGGACATGCATCCGAGTGTTGGCAAAAGAGACAATCTAAAGTGCAAAATGGGAGAGAATCATGCATTAATACATTTTATTAATTAAAAACATGCATGTGAAAACATTTCATTCCCCCTTCATTTAGGATCACTAAAGAGCAACATGCTAGGATAGAAAACTTTATTGACATAGGTGATGCATGCATCCAAAATCTTGCTAAGTTTTCTAAATTGGAAAAAAAATTTCAGAACAATTTGGACTTGCTCTTGAGTGAACAAAGAAAGAGAGAGAAACATAAGAAAGAGCAAGCAAAAGTTAAAAAGCTTCGAGAGTATGAAAAGAAGAGAGAAAAAGAAGAGCTTGAGAAGCTTCGTGCTAAAAGAGAACAAGAGGAAAAAGAAAGAAAAAGTATGAGCAAAAAGAGAGAGTAAGACAAGAGGAAGAGTTAAAAAGAAAAGAGGACGGTATTAAGAGGAAAGAAGCAAAGGAACTATTGTCTAGGGCAGTAATGATACAACATCCTTGCATAAACCTCAAGATCAAGATTCAAAGGGAGTGATTTCATCTTTACACTCTACCTTATCTTCCATTAATTCTTTTGTCTTGGTTCTTTCTAAAAATGTTTTCCCACCTTCGTTCATTATTTCAAACTCCTCAAAAGATTTTTCAAAACCAAACTTTGACTTAGAGTTACCGTTTAGGTTTCAATTAAGTCAAAGTGAACATCACAATTTTTGTGAAATGGGCCGAATCTCACATTTTTCCAAACTTAGTCCCTATGGTGATGGTCCATTCAAAATAATCAAAACGATAAATGATAATGCTTATCAATTAGATCTTCCTGTCGAATATGGTGTGCATCTAACTTTTAACATTACTGACTTAGTTCCTTTTACAGGTACTATGGATGATGAGGATGACCACCAAGATTTGAGGGCAAATCCTCTTCAAATGGGAGGGGATGATGTGACCCTACCAAGCCCAATTGCGCCTTCAAGCCCAAGCTCATTAAAAGGCCGAATAACAAGAAGTATGATGAAGAAGATTCAAATGGGCCTCCCAATAGATGGACACAAATCTAATGGGCTTGTCACATTATTTTCATGGACCAAAGAAATCAACAAGACTTGAAGAAGTGCATCAAAGCCTAGTAGAATAGATGGTGTAAGACATAAAAATAGGTGTTACATGTACAAATGGGCTTAGCCCACTAAGAGTCTCCCTTAGGCCATGACTTCCTCATGGATCATGCATCCCATGGAGCGAAGTCCACACTCCACCCATGCGCCTCCTTCATCCAAGGTCCAAGAGAGTGTCTTCTTTTCCAAGTCTTCAGCCAAAGGCTAGGAAGATGCCTCCTTCTCCAAGCCACCATCCAAGGGTGATGATTAAAGCTTCTCCTCCAAGCTTGATCTAAGGGCCAAGAATTAGTCTAGCTTTTAGGCTCACATATAAAAGCCAA
>Ga0214543_1005526_pt1 | contig 23165 bp, 14 predicted proteins | sample CNSS2metaG_FD_160094 | JGI IMG/M metagenome (GOLD analysis project Ga0214543, IMG submission 160094) | Root nodule microbial communities from cowpea collected in UCLA plant growth center, Los Angeles, California, USA - CNSS2 | ecosystem: Host-associated > Plants > Roots > Nodule | place: USA... | reverse complement strand
TAGCTATGTTAAAAATATATAATAAAAATATCAATTTGAATACAAATATCAAATTTAATAAAAATATTTGTATAATATTTATATAAAATTAAATTTTGTTTCAATTTGAAGGGGGACAAAATTGCTAATTTTTACAAAAATTGGGACTAAATTGAGACAAATTAAAATAAAGGAACCAAATTGAGACTAACAAAATGACACGTGGCGTAATACTGACACGTGTCACTGTCATTGCCACGTGGCACGATGACAACTTGACATGTGACAATTTTTTTGATTTTTTTTAAAAATTCAAAAATAAAAATAAAAATAAAGTTATTACTCTTATTTGTAATATATAATATTATTAATATTATATATTTCTTTTAGTAATTACGTCTTAATTTTTATTAGATTATGATAAATTATTTTTTTGTCTTAAACTTAAGAAAATAGGTATATTGATAAATATATGATTAGTTTAAAATTTCACTCCAACATTTCATTGTTGATGTTCATACCCATTCAAAATTTGAAGGATTTGTCTATCATTATTGAATTATGTCAACATTTGACAAAAACAAACAAATTAAAGATATTTTACTTGATTGATTATCTAATTCATTTTATTTAATTCTTAATGTTTCATTTTATACAACGAAGGTTATTAAAACAAAATTTAGAATAAGATGAAAGATGAATTTCTTGAACACAATATGGTTATTTACATTAAAAAAGGAATAAGTATAGATTTTTATTCCGAATAAATTATTGATGAGTTCAAAATTTTTTACTATAAATTATTTTGGCTCCTCTAAAATTATTGGTCAAAATCTATCACGGGTTATTATTATCAACTATAATTAATAATCATTATTACTATCAACTATAAATATTATTATCATTATTATTAATTATTTTATTTCTGTTATTATATTACTATTATTATTATTATTATTAATAATAAGAACTATAATTATTATAATAATTATTATAATAGTTATTATTATTATTGTTGTTGTTGTTGTTTTTATTATTATTAGATACACATTTTACTTTTACTTATGTAGGAATCATGTTTCAATTACTTGTCATTTTTATTTGTTTTGTTGTTCATTTATCTTTCCATTTGAACAATTATTCTAATTTAAAAAATAGTTACTAAAATTAGCAAAATAATAAAACTGAAAAATATTTTTTTATTATAAATAATTATTTAAATTTAAAATATAATAATTAAGATGATAAAATTGATAAAATAAAAAGGACATGAAAGATGTTTATCTCTTTATTTATGCAGTTGTATTAATATTAATATTATTATTAGTTGTATTAATATTAATATTATTATTATTAGTAGTAGTATTAATATTGTTTTTTATCACTACGCGATATTATTATAGTGGTATTATTATTATTACTATTATAATTAGACACATATTAAACTTTTATTTACTACGGGATCATATTTCAATTATTTGTTCTTTGTATTTGTTTTGTTATTCATTTTATCTCTATATCTTGGTATTTTTTGAATTGAAAAAAAAAAGTTACTAAAATTAGTAGAATGATAAAACTGACAAATAATTTTTCTATTATGAATAATTATTTAAATTTAATAAATAATAATTAAGAGGATAAAATTGTAAAAACAAAAAAGGACATAAAAAATGTGTATCTCTTTATATATTTAGTTAGTGGATTATTATTACTATTATTATTATTATTATCACTACGGGATATTATTATAATAATAATAATAATATTATTATTATTATTATTATTATTATTATTATTATTATTATTATAGTTAGACACGCATCTTAATTTTATTTACTACGAGATCATATTTCAATTAGTTGTCCTTCTTAATTGTTTTGTTGTTGATGTATATCTTTATATATAATTATAGATTATTAGTATGTCAACATTAGCCTTGGTATTTGCATTGACATTAATATTTATAGCATAAAAATTTTATTATTATCATTTGTTTATTATTATTATTATTATTATTATTATTATCATTATTATTATTATTATTATTATTATTTTTATTATTATTATTATCATTTGTTTATTATTATTATCATCATCATCATCATCATCATCATCATCATCATCATCATCATCATCATCATCATCATCATCATCATCATCATCATCATCATCATCATCATCATCATCATCATCATCATCATCATCATCATCATCATTATTCATAGTGATGTTGTTAGTATAAGTGTTTTTTAATTATAAAAAGCGTTATTATACTAAATTCTTTTACTAAATAGATTTTGAATCTTTTAAAAATTTTATAATTTATAATTTATATTATTATTTTTTTAATGGTTAAATAAATATAATAACAATAATATTGTTATTCTAAATAGATTTGAAATAAATAAAAAAATGTGTGCATAGGTCATATACTATTATAATTATTTTGTAAAATCAATTAACCACCATATCGTGGTATTAATTTTATTTATTATATTTAAGACACTTCATTTCATTAATAATAACATTTGCAACTGTATGACCTAATATTCATGATATTTATTATTTTATTTTTATATTATTTTTATTATTATCAAGTATAACTCTAATTATTGTTATTATTGTTATTATCAGCTCTAATAATAATAATAATAATAATAATAATTTTCACTTCAATTTTAGCTTTCTGACATATTAAACAGGCTGCCACAAAGTCCGTCACATTTGTTTTCATCCCAGGCCACCAGAATGATTCCTTGAGATCCTTGTACATTTTTGTCATACCCAGATGTATACTGAGGCGGCTCTTATGCCCTTCATCCAAAACCCTCCTCCTCATTCTCCAATTCCCAGGCACACACACCCGATCACGAAATCGTAAGATACCATCGACTCCCATCTTGAATTCCTTCCCTTTTTCTGTACCCAACCATCCAACAATCTGCTGTAGCTCAGCATCATGCCCATGTCCTTCTTGAATCTCCTCTAAAAAGGTATTTGTACCCATTAACATACTACACCGGATATGGTCAGAATCCAGTTGTAATCCCAAATTCATATCACGTAATTTCTCTATCAGTTCCAATTCTTTCACCATCAACAAAGACATATGTACCCGCTTCCTGCATAAGGCATCGACTACCACAGTAGCCTTGCCTGGATGATAGAGGAGCTCGAAATCGTAATCTTTAAGGTACTCCATCCACCTCCTTTGTGTCATGTTAAGTTCTTTCTGATCAAATAAATACCTTAAACTCTTATGATCACTAAAGACTCGGAATTGGGAGCCATATAAGTAATGTCTCCAAGTCTTAAGAGCAAGAACTACAACAGCCAGTTCCAGATCATGGGTGGGATAATTCTTCTCATGAATCTTCAATTGTCGAGAAGCATACGCCACCGGCCTTTTCTCTTGCATTAACACGCATCCCAGCCCCTGGTATGACGCGTCATAGTATACCTCAAATGCTTAAGTTGTATCAGGAATAGCCAATACTGGAGTTGTGGTCAACATATTCTTTATTTCTTTAAAGCATGCCTCACACTGCTCTGTCCATGAGAAAGGTTTGTCCTTTCGCGTGAGTTGCGTTAAGGGACTTATCATCTTGGAGAACACTTCTACAAATCGTCGATAGTACCCAACCAACCCCAGAAAACTTCTCACTTCTGTCACCGTCTGTGGTCGTTCCCATTTAAACACAACCTCTATCTTTGCAGGGTCGACTACGATACCATGGGCCAAGATTACATGCCCAAGAAATTGAACCTCACTCAACCAGAACTCACATTTTGATAATTTTCCATACAACTGATGTTCCCTGAGTATTTCCAACACAACTCTCAAGTGTTCAGCATGTTCATCCCGATCTCTGGAGTAAATAAGGATGTCATCGATAAATACAACAAACTTATCCAAACACTGTCGAAATATTCGGTTCATATAATCCATGAACACCGCTGGAGCATTTGTCACTCCAAACGGCATCACGACATATTCGTAATGTCCATAACGAGACCGAAACACCGTCTTTTGTACATCCTCTGGCTTGACCAAAATCTGATGGTACCCAGATCTCAAGTCAATCTTTGAGAACACCCCAGCTCCTCGCAGCTGATCTAATAGGTCATCAATCCGAGGTAATGGGTACTTGTTCTTAATTGTGAGTTTGTTTAACTGACGGTAGTCGACACATAATCTGAACTCCCATCTTTCTTCTTAACCAGTAGTACTGGAGATGCACTTGGCCTGATAAATTTCTTCCCTAACAGATCTTCTATCTGCTTTTTGAGTTCTGTTAATTCAGCTGGTGCCATTCTATAAGGAGCAACCAACACCGGACCTGCTCCAGGGATGAGGTCGATAGTGAAATCCATATCCCTGCTTGGGGGTAATCCAGGAACTTCGTCAGGAAATACATCTACAAATTCAGCCACCACAGGTATGTCACGTATCTGCTCTTCACTACCTTTTTTCGCTGACTGAGCTATCATCATGAAACAAGTATCTCCCTCCCTCAGTTCTTTCATAACTTCTTGGGATGAAATCAATTTTACTCCTTCAGTTTCTGGGAATATCAATCTACGCCGTCCACAATCCATTACCACATGGTGATTGGACAATCAGTCCATCCCCAATATCACATCCAAGTCCTCCAATGGTAAGTAGATGAGGTTCACTTTGAACCTACGACCCGCCACTTCGATCGAGCATCCATCACAACTAGAATTTGTTGTAACTTGCCCAAACATCGGTGTCGAGACCACTAGCTCGTACCCCAAATCACAAACCTCTAATCCCAACCACCCCACACATGCATTGGAAATAAAAGAATGCGAAGCTCCCGAATCAAAAAGCACCCATACATTCTGACCCATCATTACACATGTATCTTGTATAAGATTACCTGATCGGTTTGCCTCGGCACTGGTCAGTGCGAATACCCTTCCCGCTGCTCTTGGCCTCTATGTAGAAGGCAACTGTGGTCGTGGCTCTGCGACTGTCTTTTTATTAGGGCACCTGTCTGCAAAGTGGTCGGGTTGATCACACACAAAACACTTCCGCCCTCCGACACTGCCCCTTGCATTACGAGTAAGTCAGGGACAATCTCTCTTCAAATGTGCTCCCCCACACTGGAAACATTTTAATCCTTGCGATGATGTCCGTGGTCGGTTATAAGGTTTCTTCTGTTGTCTAGCCTCCACAACATTTCTCTGCGGCCTGGCTACTCGGCTAGGCCCCATCTCTAACTGTTCCACACTCCTCGCCTGCTCCACTAAAAGAGAAAATTCTCGGATCCTGAGTGGTACCAAAACCCTGAGCAGCTCATGTCACAAACCCCTCTCAAACTTCCGACAACACCATTCCTCTGTTATATTCATTATGTAAAACCTTGCCAGATACTCGAATCTGTTAACATAAGCCTGCACAGTCATATTGCCCTGCTGCAAGGTCAAGAACTCAGCCTCCCTCTCATGCTTAGCACTATCCGGAAAATACTTTTCCAGAAATCTCTTCTTGAAATTCTCCCAGCTCACCTCCTCCTCCCTGGTCTGCATTTGTTGTTGCATTCCAGCCCACCAGTATTTTGCATCACTCACCAAGAGAAAAGTAGCATACAACAGTTTCTGTTCATCCGAGCAAGCTAGCACACGAAATATCTTCTCGCACTCCCTGATCCACGCATCTGCGTCATCAGGAGTGGCATTGCCATTGAACTTGGCTAGTTTGTGCCTCATGAAATCATCCATGCTGACAGGTCGTGGTGCAGGCTGTGGTAGCACAACCTGTTGTGGCTGCATAGCGTTAACCAGTCGGTGAATTGCATGGGCAATTTCATCAGCTGAGTTATTGGCACCAATTCTTCTACCTCTTCCGCCAACCATTTTCTAGTTCTGGAACATAGAGTATCATACACCATTATAATTTACCTCAAAAAAATGCATTAGCAATACACACCATGCAATAACACATATCTCAACAACTCTACAATTCAATCAATTTATACAAATTTCACAATCGCGATAAGCTCACTTTCCAAGGCCCAAAAATCATTTTGAAATCATATGCTCTGATACCAAATGTAACACCCCAGATGGATATTACTAGATAAAGCATATTTCATACAATTTTCTGTTGGAAATTCAGACATTATATAAAGTTCCCAAGCGCAGGAAAATTTAAAACTTTTCTCGCGATAATCCAATCATACTACTCTATCTTTATTACATGTTCATAATAGATAAAAGCATCGTAATGTCTATTACAAAATGCAGGAAAATAAAATATAACGAAAAATCTCCCATCGTCAGCCCCGCTCTGTCGCTAAGCATCAACATTCTCACCTGAATTCACATTTGCTCCCACGTAACAAGTCATGTGATCATCGCCAAACACAAACACACAAACAAGAAGGGTGAACTGAGAAAGAAAAATAATACAAACAATAAGATAATAAGAATTGACCCTCACCCAATCTAACTTAGCCAATTTTAGTTTATTGACCTTTTTATAACATTATACCCCCAATCTCATAACCTATATGAGAAAGATCCATTCACAACCTTGGTCCTTAGGGATTATCATGCTCCCACGAACATACCCGCTCGTGGTCCAACTCTACGGACCTCCCCGCCCGTAGTCCAACTCTACGAACCTGCCCGCTCGTAGTCCAACATGCGTGAACACCTACTATGAACCTCCCCGCTCATAGTAGCCTCAAGTGTGAGCACGAAACATACGAACCTACCCGCTCGTATCCCCACACAAGAGTACAACAGATACAGACCTCCCCGCCCGCATCAATCACGCATCTCAAATCTCCGTTACGAACCTCCCTGCTCGTAACTAATTCAGCATATCCCTGGCCAAGTCATCAAACCCATCCATGCAAATCCATCTGCAATGGATCCTTGTCCCTGCACTATCGCCTGACGTTGCCTAAGCGCCGCCAAGCAAAATTGTGCTCCAAGCCTCATGGCGGTAATCCTATACCACTAGGCGCCACGCGCTAATGACCCCTCTATTTGTGACTTATCACCTGGCGAAAGCATACCCACCGCGAGGCGCCACACCAGTAAAAATAAATTCTACTGGTTTAAGCACTGCAAAATTGATCCTAACACATTAAGCAATCATTTCTACACACTTAGAATACCAAGTGCGTATTTTTACAATTCAACATACCTCCAAAACAGTACCAAATATTTTCCTTAACAACCACATTGTACTGACTTTACTTTATATATATAAAAAAAATATTTTCGCACATTCCATAATTTAACTTATAGACTGTTCAAGACTTAAAACGAACCTGCAAGCATCCTATTGCCATTATATACCTAAAAAAAATAAACACAATTGTCGCAACTAAGGACGTAAACTTTGAAGCCTTGCTACAATTTTCCCCAATTCGAATAAATTCTTTTGTAGTGGCCGTAACTCTATTTATATGCATAGAATTATTAATATTACAAAATCAAATACCAAAAACAAAAATCAAATGAACATCACGGCTTCTTATATATTATATTATTATAATACTAAAGTCATAACCAATTGCAAAAATTAAAATCCTGATTACCACGTGCTTATACCATTATATTGGTTATATAAATATCTAACCACAATCATTTCGGTTAACAATATAATTATATACCAGATTCATCACTCCTCCAAATAAACAAATCAAACCATTTTTCACTTTTATTTTCACCTAAATGAACATTTATTATTATAATATAATATAATCATTTCTTCCTAAAATAACTCATGCCTTTTAAATTACTGGAACCCATTCAGATTTCATGAAATAAGGAACCACATCCAATTATCTCTAGAATTTTATAAATTCAAATAAAGAAAATACAATATTACTATAACCAATTCAACCATAAACCTAAATTCTACGTTCCTAAATAAAACAAGTATACAATAATGATAATATTGCACAATACTTATATCTTATTTTAATTCTTGTAATACATCCTTGGTTTGCGAAATCTAATTTTCATTTCACCTCCCGAATCCTTTTAATTATCTTCCAGAGCATCCAATTCTCCCAAATAATTTCCTAATTTTACCCCACGACCCTTTTAATTCATGACCTCCCAACACCTCCACAGATGCCACCAATCTATGAAAATTGCATCTAGCCTAAAGGAAAAAAATGATTTACAAGACCCTAAATACTTTGATTCATTGCATCACAACACACAAAAATCCCACACTTTAAAAGAACCTTGTTTCCCAAATATTATTCCTGTCAATTCACACAAGGTTAAACCATGTTTTCGCATTCATAATATTTTGTTAATATAAAACACAATTAAAATCACACTAATGCCACACACTAGACTTGAACACAAATCCTCTTAACAGAACTAAGTGTATTTTTATTATTATTACTATTTATAATTGTGTTATTATTATAAGTGTGTTTTTTTTAATTATAGAAAACGTTGTTATACTAAATACTTTTGCTAAATAGAATTTTAATCTTTTAAAATTTTTATAATTTATAATTTATAATTTATATAATAATATTATTAGTATTTTTAATGGTTAAATAAATATAATAATAATTATATTATTATTTAAAAAAATTTAAAATAAAAAAAAATATCAAACAGATCATAGGCTATTATAATTATTTTGTAAAATCATTTAATTATATACAGATCATAGACTATTATAATTATTTCATAAAATCAATTAATTATATTATATTGTGACATCAATTCTATTTATTATATTTAAAACTGAAATTATTATTGCATCACTTAGATTTACTAATTACTTTAATAACAACATTTACAACAATATAACCTAATTTTATAATATTTCATTACATAATACTTTCAATATTTTATTATTTTAATATAAGGATGACAACAAGACGAGGCAGAGACAAGTTTCACTATCCCATATTGATCCCCATCGAAAAATTTAATCATCATCCCCATACCCAATCCAACGGGTATCAAACTTTTGTCTCATCCTCATCCTCACAGGGTAACGGGTATATACTTGTATTCATACCCATACCAACTTTCTTATTGTTTTAATATTAATTAATTAATTATTATAAAATAATAAAAAACTATGACAAAGGAAACATAATATTATCAAATATTCAATATTAAGAGGAAGCTTGTTTCTCCAATATCAAATATTTATAAAGAAATTATGTTATAATTGTATATATTTTAAATTAGAAAACCAAATAAAATTTCATGAGAACCAAAACTTCTTGTTAAATTTGCAAACATTAATGAATTGTAGCTCATAAAATTTAATTTGTAAAAAAATATAAAACGAAAACAAATATTCAGATTAAAATATATGTTAAATGTATCTTTACTTCAATTTTATTTTTTAAATTCTAATGAATCTCTTTTTTATATACTAATAAAAGTTATAATAAATTACTTGACCCAAATAACACAAAGAACAAATATTAAACTAATAATAATAAATTTTTAACCTAAATATTGTATCTTTTGAACTTTAATATATGTTGGGGGTGGTAAAAGAAAATTCATGACAATTACATTAAAATTTTATATTATAATAAATAAAATTTATTTATACAATTATAGTGACAGAATCAAAGAATGATAATGAGTTAAAATATAAAAGATAATTGTATAAAATATATCAAAATAATATTTTACATTATGAAAATAAAAATATTAAAATATTATCAAATGTGTGTCTTAGAAACAATTTGAGAGACCATTGAATGAAATCACACAAAGGAAAACAACTATATAATCAAGGATATGATAAAATGAAAAATACTTTAGAGATCTAAAAAAACTTTTTAAATATCAACATAATCAATGCTTTAGAAATAACGAAAATTGTTTTAGCGAAACAAAATAGTTCTTCAAATTAAATAATAATAATAATAATAATAGAGTAAAAAAGATAAATTTTTTATATTATGTAGTATTTTGACGAGTATGAGGACGAGGACGGGACAAATATGTACATCCCCATATTCATACCCATACCCAGTCAATGTCGGGATTCCCGTCAAAATGGGTACGGGTTTAGGCAATACCCACGAGAAACGAGTTTATTTGTCATCCATACTTGGGTCATAAGCTATTATAATTATTTCGTAAACTTAATTAACTGCACTATATTTAATATCAATTTTATTTATTATACTTAAAACTGAAATTATTATTACATCATTTAGATTTACTACTTACTACTTCATTACTTTAATAACAACATTTATAACAATATAACATAATTTTCATGATATTTCATTACATAATATTTTACTACTTAATATACAAAATAAATAAATAAAAAATACAACCCGTGCGTATGCACAGGCGGTCTCCTAGTTTATTTTTAAAATTCTTACCGCTCCTTTAAATATTGATTGACTGTTTTATAAGATTTTAAAGTTTATTCTCATATATTTTTTTTCCTAATCAAATAGTAGAGAAGATGATATAGTAAAAATAAATTTCTAACCGATCAAGATTTTGGATAAAGTAAGTTCCTTTGTATTTTAAAGTCTTTATTTAAGCTTTTTATGAGTTTTGGTTGAATTTTGGATTTTTTACATTATAAGAAAATCTTTGAATAATGATCAATTTTAATGATAAAAATAATCAGTCACTATACTAGCTAATTTGGATACCAATTTATAAACTAAAAAAATTTCAAAAATAATAATTGGTCTCTAAATTATTAGCTAAAATAGTTTTTATTATGAATTAATTTCTAAATTAATCGCTAACATTAACTAGTAAAGTTTTTGCTACCCAAGAAATTGATCTTTAAATTAGTCTTTAATTAGAAAATTGGTCTTTAAATTAATCTATAAATATATTTTTAGTCACTACAATTGGTTATTATTTAAGAATTTTATTGTAGTGTGATAAGCTTTTTAAGATGGGAAACAATGTTTCATAAAAATGAAAATGAAAATGATTTTGATATTTATTGTTTTAAGTGCATCTTAAGTTTTTTGAAACTTTTAGAAGTAGTTTATTGGCTCTATTCAACTCGACTCAACCATTAACTTTTTAGAAATTTGGAAGGCAAGTCAACCATGAGATTTCTATAAAATTGAAGTTTTTAAAATTCAAACATGATTTTCATAGAAACAAAAACCTTCTTCAACAAATCATTTTAATGATAATACCTTCGAGACATTCATTAATTTTCTCGTTAAGAAACTTGTCAATTTTATCCTATCAAACCAATTGAACAAGCTCTTGAGAGCTAATCTTTAATGGCTACTTGGAGATGTGCAATTTTTCATGTTGCATTAATGATTCGCATCAAGCCAACAAGTTATCACAAATACTCTATTATGCAGTTGATTTTTGGTCAATGACCTAATATTCTCATGTAAGAATTTTTTTAGTGTGGTGTATATGTTTCGATTTCCCCACCAAAAGGGACTAATGATGGGTCCTCATAGATGATTGAGAATGTGTTGGATATGATTCTCCCTTAATAATAAAATATCTTGAACTACCAACAAGAGACTTATTTACAGTTTGACTTTTCGACTGTCACTTTGATGAATAAGTTTTTCCAACATTAGGGGGAGAAAGAAAACATTTGGAAAAGAATATTGGTTGAAATGAATTATCATTGTCTTATATTGATCTTCATACAAAAGAATGTGAACTGGAAATTCAAAGGATAATTCATTTACAAAATTAGTCAATCAATTACCAAATTTCTTACTGTCATAAAGGGTAATCAAATCATATATACCAATTGTTAATGCTCTGAGTATATTTGATATTAATTCATAACACGCTTGAAGCGTGGTAGGCCTATTAGTTCCAAAGACACGTTGGAAGCGCGGTAGGCCTATTGGTTCCAAAGATAAAAACTCTTGAATGAGAAAGAGAGCTAAAATGCAAGATGACCTAATCGAAAAGTTGGAAATCCCAAAAGATTCATTTGACATAATTAATTATTTGGTTCCAGAAGAACCTCAGGTACCTGAAGTTGTTGAAAATGATGAGATCTCAAAAAATTATGTCATGAATCATATAATATGGAACCAAAATGAAGTCAACATTGACGAAACTTTTACATACAATGTAGCGATGAATGCTATGAATGACAATGAGGATCAATAACCAATGATCATTGAAGTTTATCGACAAAGAAATGATTGTCCAAAATAAAAATATGCAAATAAGCATAATTAGATTTGCTTGCTAAAAGAAAGGTTTTTGAACCTATAGTTCGCACACCTAAAGGTGTGAAACTCGTTGGGTATGGATTTTTGAGCAAAAATCAAATTAAGAATGATGAAATTGTTAGATACAAAGCACAATTGGTTGCTCAAGGTTTTTCACAAAACTTGATATTCATTTATGAAAAGACATATTCTCTAGTATTGGATGCAACAACATTGCAATATTTGATTATCCTAGTTGCACAACAAGGTTTGTATTTACATCTAATGGATTATGTTACAACTTATTTGTACGGTTCTCTTGAGAATCATATTGATATGAAAATCCCTAAAGGATTTTATTTGCCCAACAAGGCAAATTCTAAAGAGAGTTATTCAATAAAATTGAACAAACCCTTTTATTGATTAAAACAATGAGGACGTGTGTGGTATAACTGTCTTATTGAATACTTATTAAAAAAAAGATATAGAAATGATCCTATTTGCTCTTGTATTTATATGAAAAGATCCAAAAATGAATTTACCATATAATTATTGTTTATGTAGATGACATAAACATCGTTGAAACTCCTAATGAGCTCACAAAGGCAATTGATTGCTTAAAGAAAGAATTTGAGAGAATTTGCCATAATTATTGTTTATGTAGATGACATAAACATCGTTAAAACTCTTAATGAGCTCACAAAGGCAATTAATTGCTTAAAGAAAGAATTTGAGATGAAGGATCTTGAAAAGGCAAAATTTTTGTTAGAGATTACAAATTGAGTATTTAAACAAATGTGTTTTTTTATACATCAAGAGACTTAAATAATTAATGTGCGTAAAATGTTCTAAATGGACAAGTCACATTCATTATGCAGTCTGATAGTTTTGAGGTCGTTAGCTGCTGATAAATATTCTTCTTAGACCTCAAGAAAATGATGAAGACATTCTTGGTCTAGAAGTACCATATATTAGTATTATAACAACACTAATGTATCTTGCTAATTATACTTTACGTGATATTGCGTTTGCTGTAAATTTGTTAAGCAAAATATAGTTCTTCACCTACAAGAAGACAATGAATTAGAGTAAAAAATATACTCTGTTATCTTAAGAGTACTACGAATATGAAATTATTTTATCCAAATGATTCAAAATTGGATCTAATGGATTATGCAGATGCATGTTATTTATTATATTCTCACTATGTCACAATGGTTGATCACAAACAAGATATTTATTCACATGTGGTAGCAAAATGAGTTCATGACGATATGTGAAAGAGACCATAACAACAAATCACCAAAATCATGCATAATTTTTAGCATTACATGAGGTAAGTCATGAATATGTTTAATTAAGGTCTATAATTCAACAACCATACATGAAAATAATAGTGCATTTTTCAATGGAAAGGATGATGTAGAGATCCAACATATTCGTTCATGCAAAATCTAGTAGATTTATTTACAAAGTCTTTTCTAGTAAAGTTTTAACGATGCACATTTTCTTATTATTAATGGACACTAAGGAGGAATGTTATGAATTAATGATCGTCCATTACTTTGATAGAGTTACTCATATATAATTGATATATGATTGATACTCATATGATTCATCACTTTCTTTTTATAAATATTTGTATTAAATATTTGATTTCATTTGAATCATTGATCCATATTCACTCATTCTCTATACTTCCTTCTATTCTTCTTTTTGTTATTAAATTTATTTTATAACCACTAGTTTAAAAAAAAAATACTAATGTGATTTTTAAAAAATATTAATTTGTTGATGACTTAGTTTTAACATTATTGAGTGATATTAAATATATGTGTACTTTCAATAATTATAAATAAGTAATATATATATTTATTGTGTATGAGATTAAATTAATGATTTTTATAAGAAATTCTTCATATATAAAAATATATTTACTCTTAATTTTTAATCAAATATTAAGTATATTTATAATATTCGTGGTATGACTGTATCACTTTTCAAATTTAATGTATGATTTTATTTTTAATTGTTTTTTGGAAGATATTCAACAATCTTGATTTTAATCTATTAAAATGTTGATGGTACCGAGGACGATACAATTGCATGTGATTTAACTCACGTGCATAGCACCGTTGTTTTGTTTTAATATATTATTTTTCGAAACGCGATATTCGAGTAATTGCAAATTCATTAATTTTAAATCATTAAAATTTGATTTTAATCCATTTGACGGATGAATGTCTCTCCCCTCTCTCTGTATATTCATTTTAATTTATTAAAGCAAGAATTCACCAATTAAAACAATGTGAGTTTTAAAGAAAATCTTACTCAAGTGCATTTTAATTAAATAATATCACTTAAAAAAGTATTTTAATGGAATAAAATACTTTTGAATAAATTAAAGCAAAATATAGTAAATACAAGTTAATTTATAAATATAATTCAAATATCTCATAGAATTACTGTGATCACAACATGTATATGAGATATTGTGTAAGGCCCACGTTATTTCTTACCTTTAATTTAAAGGCTGCCCCAAACAGTTGGGCCTAAGGGCCGGCCCAATAAGGAAAAAGGAGACCCTAAGTCTGCCCTTGCAACCGGAAGCTCTGCTAGGGTTTAATCCCGATCCCGATCTTGTGAGCCCAGCCTCGTCTCCTTGATTCGTGTAAGTATCCTACACTTCCTCATTCCTTTTCCATTCGTATGCTAGGGTTTCTAGTTGGAATTTCGTGGTGAACCACTTTAAAAGCTCGCTCCGCTATTCTGTTCCAGCTTGTTCGTCTGTCTTGGGAGCTGTCGCATCCCCACTGTTGGAGTCGAACCCTTCATCTAGCTATTTCCAGGTAAGGAAAGCTAGGGTCCGGGTGTCTAGTCGTTTTTAACTTGCTCTAATACATTTGTATGATTCTGTGGATGGTATGCTTATGTGATTTGATGAAAATGTCGTTGTGGCCTTTGGGTTTGATGTTTGCATGCCTGTTGTGTGTATGAGCAGTGGCAGACACTGATTTTCTCGCCCAAGCGAGCATGCCTCGTCTAGGCGAGACTAACAGAGGCTCGCCCAAGCAATTATGTGCAAACGGTCGCTCAGGCGACCTGGTTCTTTTTTTTGAGCGAGGTGCAGTCTCGCTTAGGTGAGATGGGACTCGCCTGGGCGAGACATCGCAAAACCATGGTTTTCCCTATCGCGCTCTCGCCTAGGCGAGAAGGATTTTGCCTGAGCGAGAGGGTCTCCTTTGCCTGGGCGAGGCCTGTTAACTTGAGCGAGGCTGCATGCAGTTTTGGGTGCAATTGTTGAATGATCCATTGCGTGTGACTTGTTTGTCTGATCTACATGCTTTACTAGGAGGGTACGAGATGATGGCATGATTTATATGTGAGTTCGAGATGGAAATGGTATGTTGCTTTATTGGGTATGAATTGGAAGGCATGAGTTGCATGATTTGTTGCTTATGCATGATATTAATGTTATGGAAATTCTTGATTGGTGGGTGGGACATGTATAAAGTATGGGTAGGGCATAATTCCATGACTCTTGTAGTGAGAGATCTTGGTGGCGCCTCATCTGTTGGACGTAATTCCATGGACCCTCTTAAGGGGAGTTTCATGGTGGTGCCTCGACGAAAGGACGTAATTCCACGAGGGGTCGTGGTGGTGCCTCAAGGCCAGGACGTAATTTCACGTAGGCCACATGGTGGTGCCTCTTGTAAGGGTGTAATTCCGCGAAGGCCTCGCGGTGACGCCTCACTACTAGGACATAATTCCACTGCCACGTGGTGGTGCCTCGATATGCGTATCCGGATAGTCAAGTCTTGGGAGTTTTAAATGATTTTGGTAATCTACGTGTGAATGTCTGCTATCCATGTTTGACTCTGATATTTGCATGTTGACTATTGTGATATAAGGTTTCTTTGCACTAGCTTACCCTGTTTGCTTGTTTGGATTGTCTTATATGTGGCTCTTCTCTTATTGCGATGATCATCAATCCTATTGATGTGAGAAGATAGAGAAACTTTTGGCAGTGATAATGATGATAGGAATGGTACCGCTTGATGGCTGGACGAGCATTGGGCCCATTATGGGGCCCACCGCTGAAGATTGTATTTGCTATGCTTTCTTATTTGTACAAGACTCGTACTATTAGTTCACTAGTGCATTTTGTTTTAGGCCGTGTAGGGCCTCTTTTATGTTTTGTGGATATGTTGGGATACGGAGTACTTCATATTCCAAATCTTCGTACCCTCTGGATATTATGTATGTAACGTTTTATTAAATGGGCTTTATCTATTTATTTGGGACGTTACATATTATCTATTTTGGAATGTGGATTGTATGTACAATTTTGTCTCTAACATTAAATTTATTTATAGATACTTACTATTTAGAAGGATGAGAGAGAAATTATTTAAGACTAAAATATTTATGAAATTATCAAGTATGATAGAAACAATTATTATTATTGTTATTATTTAATTATTATCATTATAATAGTGATAATACACATATATTTTTAAACCATAGTTTCTAATTAAATGATGTTTAATCTTTGTATGATATGATTTATCTATAAATGTTGTCTAATCTTTCTATAATGTTGAATTAAAATTTTAGTGATATGTATAGCATCAGTCTTATCACATTTGAAAATAATATAGACTAATCATAATTTATTATTTATAATATATTACTTAAGCTATGATTTATAGTACTTCACCTCAATAGTAGTTAAAATAACACAAAAATTATTTTTTTCTATCTCATGAAATCAAATTACTTTTCCAGAGATGACAAATACAACTAACACTTTTGCTTACACACAATAAAATCAAACTTAGAACAAGTTACTAGATTTAAATTAGAATGACACAAACAAAGATTTATTGTTCTTTTTAATTAAGACGTTTTAGACTAACACACACATAAACATTAAACGATATATCTAGTAACATTCAAATAAAGGAAAGATTCAATCAAACCTCAACAATTTATAGAATCAGAAACTTTACGTCTTTCATAACTATCTAAATAGTAATTAGTAAACATAGGCATTGCTGATTCTTTGCAAATTTTCATCTCGAGCTTCCATAATAGTTCGTAATACTACTTTGGTTGACTTAGAAGAAAAGACAATTTTCCAATATTTGACATTTAAAATTTCTCTTGCATAGCTAAAACAAATTGCTCACACTTTTTCTTTATTCGCTCCGAAATATGATGACACATGGATATAATTGTACCAACGTTATATCTTCTAAAACTTTCTTTATAAAAAGGAGTTGTATAAATTGTTCCTCTTCATAATTATAAGATAATAAAAAATTTGTCAAGTTTTTCACAGTATTATATAGGAATTTGTTTCAACTTACACAACTTTCTAAAGCTCAAGTACAGGGTTGGAAAACTTGTAGTCAATAAACCTGGGTGGTTGTGCAATGTATGTATCATCAATGTAGCCACTTAAAAGATTTTTAGCATTTGTTTGATTAAGTTTAAAACCGACCATACAAACAAAAGCAAATAATATTCTTACAATTTCTATTCTAGTAATTGAGGTCGTACCTAATCAAATAAAACATATAAATACGGTATTTAATTCAAGGTTATTTCTTAATGACCATTATTTTAAATCAAAAGTTCCAAATTCAATAAGGGGATTTGGTTTGGTAGATTCAGATTCAAACAAAAAATTAACAAAACATAATTGTAAAATTTAATTAAACAGATTTCAAAGCGTATTGGTTCCTTGATTCAACTGAAATTTCACCAATCACAAATTACACAATTAATTGTTCTATCCAATTTGCTCTCATGAAACCCGAAATTAAACAACTAAGCGATAATTAACACAAGTTCAATATGTCATTAAGCAAAGCATACTTCAAGCAACTGACACCCACATATTAAGCATACTATGAACAACCCATACTCATTAAGCATGATTATAAGTCGATTTAGGTGCAGAAACATGAAATTGAGATTAAACATACATTAATTTCGTGTTTTACCATGAAAATGCAACAAGAAGAAGGGCAAATCAGAACAAAATTTGAAAATAAACAACAACATCATGGTTTTATTTCAATTTCTTCAAGGAATCAATACAAAAAGCTTAACTAGACATGAAATTCGAAATACAACTCAAACAAAAACGAAATTGCATTATAAGAGTAAGGAAAGAATGAACAAACACGATTTAGATTGAATGGGGCGAAAACCCTAAGTTGGGTGGTGCTCCAATGGTCTCAAAATCACCAAAAAACAAAAAACCTCAAGTAGGTGCTCTCCTAAAAAACGTGAAAACAGAATGGACGAAGAAGATGAAGTCCAAAACCCTCCTCTAAAATCCTAATAAAACGTGGTGCTTTTAAATCTCTCACTCATATTTACAAAAATATCATTAAAGGCTTCAGAATTACAAAAAAAAATGTCAATTTGAGTTCAAAATGTTGGCCCAATGACGTGGACAGGTTAATCGACATGGTCAGACGTGTCAATGATGTGGAAATGATGTGACAACTCCCTCTTCACCTTACGATTAGAGTATCAAATAAAATTAGGATAAAGTTGAAATAGTTATAAAAATTAAAAAATAATGATTGTGTTGGTTATATGAGATTGATAATTTTATTTCTTGAAATTATGGGTGGCAAAGTGGGTTGTGCCCGACAGACCAGCTCGCCAAAATGGGACGGACCAGGTTGGCATTTTCAACTCATCAGTCCGTTTTGGCTCGGTCCGTCTGACCTATTGGTCCATTTTTATTTTTTACTTTTTAAATTAAAAATAATTAAAACGATTAATTTTTCTATATTATATTTTTGTAAATATTTAAATATGCAATATTATTATAATTTAAATCATTAACAATTACAAACAAAGTTCCAATTATTTGTTATAATAAAATAATTTAACATGTAAATATAATAATTTATTTAATTTATCCAATTAAAAATATTTATTGATCAATTAAAAGCTTAGAAAATATTTATGTGATTAAATGTGCTTTAAATACTCATTTATAAGTATATATACAAACAAATTTGATAAATATAAATTTAAGAAAAAAGAAAGTGTCGAGCAAGCCTGTCAGCTCATTGGCCCGTCCTATGATGAGGCATGTTACAATTCCTAGCATGTTTTACAGTAGCAGGTTAGCCTGGCCTAGCCCATTTTTGACAGGAAAAGGGTAGGACAGGTAAAAACAGGTAGGGCTAGCACGTTTTGCCACCCCTACTTCAAATGAAATACAATATTTGAATGAAATTATACTAGGAAAAAAGTGTAAATAAGGTTGTAGTGAAAGGAAACCTAGGTTGAGTTGAGTGAACCTAATCAATGTCGAGGCAAGTTAGGATAGACCTAAGTTAGTTTGAGTCCATAATCAAGACCAAGTTGGACCGGGTTAGGATCAAGTTCAACATGGTCCAAGTTTGACCATAACTAGGTAGGATTCCAACAGACAAGTCTAAACTAAATCGAGTTGGTCGAGATGTTAGATCCACATCAAGTTGGAATCATGTTAAATTAAGTTGGAGCGATCCAACATTAGGTGAAGTTAACATATTTAGCCAATTTGGGCTAGATCCAGGTCGACTGAACCCAAGTCAAACGTAGTCCAACTAGTCTAGATCGAGCTTAAATTGAGTCGAGTTTGGTTGCTTCCTTGTTAATTTGGCCTTGGTGGGATTGAGATGGATAAGGTCAAGTCAAGTTGGATTCGTGTTGAGTAAAGACATTGGACTCTAACAAGTTTGATACCATGTTAATGAGTTGGTTTGATCCCATGACATTTCAATTTCACATAAGACTTAATATAATTTATAATGTGTATTTAATCTAAATATTATTCAATTTAAACTAAAATGGAAAATTTCAAATCAAACATAATTAAAAAGAATTTGATTTCTAAATCCAATCTATTTTATTATTCTTGGATTAAAATCTATAATTCTTGAATTTTCACAATTTTAACATTGAAATCTTATTTCAAAATACATTTTTAAATTTATTTATTTATTTAAATAATAAATAGAAGCAAAATTTCAATTTTTATTTTATTTTTTAAAATCACAATTTATTTTATTTTAAACTAGTGTAAACACAGGCGCGATAGCGCCTGTGTTTACACATTTTTTATGCGTGATATTATATTAGTAGGTGATGATAATGTAATGTTATTAAGCTAATACATAAAATAAAATTATATTTATTAAAAATAAAGTGAAATATATCAGAAAAGATGAGAGAATAACTGTTGATAAATAAATAAAAAAAGAAGCAAAGATAGACGGTTTTATAAAAAACTTATAAAAGTAACGGTCAATTTTTAAAAATTCAATAAATAATTATATTTCAAAGGGTAAAATTTTTATTTTGAAATGTGGATACAAAAGAGGGAATGTTCTTTATATATTGTTATAGATGAAATTATACGATGATTCATAGTTTCTATTTATTTTTTGAAATGACATTGTACATAAGTTGAGATTTTCTTTAACTTTTTCATTATTTTTCTAAAAGTGAAATTATATATTGTTAGAAGAATTTTTTGTTTTTATTTTATTATTATTTTTTTAAAATTTATTTTTAACAATCTTCTTTAACAAAAAAAATGAATATTAATTTTCTGTTTTTATTTCTTTAATTAAATTATTGAATTTTAAAAAAAAAAAGTTATAACAAGAAATTAAAATAAATGGTTATTTTAAAGGTTAAATATAATTTTTGTCCTTCAACTATTGCACAAAATTATGTTTCGTTCTTAAATTAAATTATAAAGTATTTTATCTCTACACTTTATCAAAGTCATGCATTTGTTCAAAAAACATCATGCATAGATTATATTGCAATCCATTGCGAAACTTCGTTTTACCACATGAAAAACACTCCACATGTCGTTTGTTGGAGAGGATGTTTTATATGAATTTCATAAAGTGCAAAAATGTTTTATAATTTTGTTTAAGGACAAGTCGATTTGTTTAATAATAGTTTGAGGACAAATACATATTTAATCATAATTTTAATTAACTTATTGTTTTTTATTAACATGATGATTGCATCTTATATATTTACTGAGATTTCATGATGGTACAATTTTTTCATTATTTTTGTCTTGCATTTTAAAAGTTTTCGTTTTACAAAAGAAAAAAATATTTCTTTGAACAAGTTGAGTCTTATTCCTATTAGATTGTGCCTAATTTTCTTTGGAGTATACCAAGAGATCTTCCGGTACCAAGTTGTTTTCTTTGTGAAAATGAGTGTCAAAGTCATGAGATTAGGAGCACATGCAAAAAACCCTTTAATGCTTAAGTTAGTAAGAGTTCAAGGGATCTGTATGAAAAGTAAATGAAATAAAAAAATGAGATATCTTGAAAAGAATCGATTGATTACTCCCTTTGATATTACATGGTATATATAGACTTATCAAACCCCTGAATATAGGTTCCATTATTAGGAATCTTCATAAGATAATCACAAAAACTTCTTCACATATGTATATATTTTATTCCATGTATATTAGACTCCTCATATATCATATTTTAGTTAATACAATCTTTGTATCTATAATTTAGACTGAGAAGACTAAGTACTCGATAAGAATTCAAGTTCTTCAATATTTATAGGGCGAGTACTTAGAATACAAAATGACTGCACCTTATATATTTACCAATATTTCATATTGGTAACATACTGTTATTATTTTCATCTTGTGTCTAAAAGACATTCATTTTATAAAATAAAAAAATCTTTCTTTAAACAATTTGAATCTTAAACTAATGATTATGTCGTACTTTTGTGTAGTATTTATGTTTAAAGAACATCATTATATCATTATTTTATTGTAATAATTATATGCTATTGTTGTTTATATTCTAGGGTTAATTATATTTTTAGTCACTAAAGTATAATAATTTTGGAATTCGTTCGTATTTCAAAGTCTGATCCTATTTGGTTTTCATACTTAAGAAATGCATGTCCATGTGTGTGTCTATTTCGGTCTTCCTACGTGTGTCCATATGTGTGTCCAAGTGTACCTTCCATCCCCTCCCCCACCTTCCCTGCGATTCGACCTCCTCCCCCACCCTCCCTAGCCTTTCTTCCCCCAACCCTCCACCATTTGTGTTGAACACAACTCTACCAGAAAAATACATTGTAATCTCGCTAGCACAAACAAATATAATCACACCTAGAAAACTAGTTTCCTCAAACAATTACAAAAATGAGACTGATAATGCTCATTTTTACCTCTTTTTGTGTGTTTATTGTCATGAATAAATTAACTCTTTCCTAGATTATATCTTGTTCTATCCTCAACTTTAGTGTGTTTTGTATTTGTGTTTTAGTTGTTTTATGCATGTTTTGTTTTTAATCTCTCTTTTAAGTGTGTTAAATAAGTTAATAGGAAGCATTTATGGTGGAAGAAAATAAGCAAGAACTCAAGGGAGGATGATTGGACAAGAAAAGATTGATTTTGAAGCAAATACCCATGTCAGGCGCCATTGGAATCACGCCCAGTGCTTCAAATACATAATACTGTCAAACTGCCCAAGACTGAGTGGTGGCAAACTAGGGCTGAGCGCCATTCAGTTCACAAAATCTGGCGCTGAGCGCTGTTGAGACAAGGTTGAGTGGTGGCTCGCTGACATATCAAAAAATGGGTTTTTAATCTTGTTTCTCACAAGGGTTTGGACCATTTCTCTTTCTGCACAATAGAGAAACACTTTTGGGTGCTAGGAGAGCCTCTTGGAGGTTGCTAGGGGTGTTGGGAAGCTCTCTCACTTCTCCTTGGGTCTTCTCCTCCATTCATGATAGTTTTTCCCTTTTTTGGGGTTGGAGAGGAAAATGGGTTACGAATTGGAGGTGTTGATGCGAAGGAGAGGCGCAATTGGAGCATGGAGCAGCTGCTAAGAACCTTGGGAGAGGGCTTGCATCTTCTCTTTGGTTTCCATCTCTTCCCTATCTCTCTAATTTGTAAAACCTAGGTTCTCCACCATGGAGAGCTAAACCTAT
>Ga0214543_1005524_pt1 | contig 23169 bp, 10 predicted proteins | sample CNSS2metaG_FD_160094 | JGI IMG/M metagenome (GOLD analysis project Ga0214543, IMG submission 160094) | Root nodule microbial communities from cowpea collected in UCLA plant growth center, Los Angeles, California, USA - CNSS2 | ecosystem: Host-associated > Plants > Roots > Nodule | place: USA... | reverse complement strand
CCATCTCTTCTCAATAACAAACTCAAACTTCAATTTCATTTTCATATATATTTGTAAGTGTAAAAGATAATGGTTACTCGAAGAAAGCCAGTGCCATAATCTCTGAAAATATACGAACAGTCATCTTCGGCCGAACTTTCCTGCATAAGATATGAAGATTGTTGGTATTAAGTTGATAAATTAAAAGATGCGATGCAGAGATATGATTGTTGGTATTAAGGGAAGATACCTTTCAAGAAGAAATGCAAAGGGAGAGAGAGTGAGAAAGGCAATGAGATTACGGTAGACGGTGAAGACGTAATGGCTCATGCCCTTTCTCATGGCATCCATGGCGAAAATGAACATGCCGGCGGAGCCAAATTGAACGGCCAATAACAGCAGATACGGCTTTGCATTACTCAACAACGTACGCATCTTATTCTCTCTTCTCTTTATCTGCAACAATCATATGCTAACCAATGCTCTCCGTCTCAATATTTATACCCAACAACACATCAATATATTTCATGATAATTATACCTAATCCCAAAAAGTTGCTTACTATATATTCCCCACTTTACACCTTCCCGACACTGATTAAGATTGAAAGGAGAAGCTTTCTCGTCATTTTCATTCTGTATTTTAAAAAACGTTTTTTTTTCTTTATATATTTTTTTCTCTTGTAATTTACTTATTTCATTTTTAATTATCTATAAATCTTGTTTTTATATATATTTTTTCATATTTTTTTATTTTATTTTTAGTATTTTTTTTTTTTGTTTATTGGAATATGAGACGGTGGAGTTAACACAATTCATAACACTCGGCATATTTTTATAAACTTAAGAAAAGACAACAGCGGATATGGATAATTTGATAATTATTTAACATACTTTCAATTTAAAAATTGAATAATTTGTTAGATAATTTAAAATAAAGGATTAAAACTTCATAAACAAATCAGTAGTAAATTTTTGAATGATTAAAAATTAAATTTTAAATGTTGTAATGAAATGAAAATCATAATTAACGCAAAAGAGAAATAAAGAAAAGAGTGTAAGATAAATAGATGCAAATGCATGGAAGAGGGGTTGTCCGTGAGTGCGCGTATAATATCCGCGATAAGGTTCGCCTCTATCCTAGCTACTTTTCATTGCTCAATTTATCTCTGTGTTTTTTTTATTTTTTTATCTTATGATAATTTTTCATTTCATAAATAAATTGTTCTCAATATATAATGAATATTATAATTAAATTTTATTATCAATATTTGTAAACAGATATAATTAGACTTTGAATATACATAAAGTAAAAGATACAAGTTTGAAAACTACAAAGATAAAATTGTAGAAACACGTTATCATTTGGATATTGTTTGTTAAATTTAAAAATCCTCTGTATTAAATTCATGTTATTAATCTTTCTCCCACGTATGTAAGTACTTGTTTACAAGTTCTTATTTTCCAATGAATATTAATTTGCCTCCAATATGGTTCATTGTTATTTTTCATATAAATCCTATTTAATTAAATAAATATAATTATAAAGTATCTTAATATAACATAGGTATATTTATGGAATTGACAACCTTAATCATATGTCAACTTTTAGATTTTTTCCTTTGTAACTTCCTTATTAATTGTAATTATGTATATCATAATGTCTTTCACTTTTCATCTTGTATTCAAATTTCATTAATCTCTAGACCACCCATTAAAAATTCTCAACTTTAAATTTAGTTAGATTTTTTATCTTAAAAAAAGTCTCTGTCAATTGAGTGAGTATGATTTGTTTGCACCGACTTTATATATAGTATGTTTTCCACTTGGGGAATGATATTTTAACCATCAAAGTGAAAAACTTTAAAAAATAATAAAAATTTAAAATTAAAATTGCAGTATGTAAGTGTAAAAAACAACTTTGTCAATTTTGTCAATTTTTTTTGTCAAATTATAATTTTTGTTTCCACTTTATTACTCTTTATTTTTTTAGTTATTTTTAAGATTGTAAAAAAAAAACCCAGATATCTTTATTTTTGGTAAAACTATTATTAACTTTTATGATATCCTTTATTTCAACTAATTTATGCTATTTTATCATTTTCTTTAATTTCATAGTGTGTAAAACGATAAAAAATAGACAAAAAAAAAATGTCACTGATAAAAGAGAAATTAATATTATCTTAAACTTTTAAAATAAAAAATAAAGCTAATTTAAAAAAAAAAATTGAATGTTATTAATATAAAACCCTTTTACCCGAATATTTATAGTTGACATGTTTTTATCAATAAATAGTGTGATAATGAATCAGTTTGTATAAAAAGTATAAATATTATATAATTTAATCTTTGAATTATATTATATTAGTAACAGGTAATAATTATTCATTATAAAATCATATGAATTATATATATATAATATTATATTTTAATAATATAAAAATATATATATATATATATATATATATATATATATATATATATATATATATATATACATATATATATATATATAATAATTCATAATAAATTGTTGTTATAATAAATAAAAAATTTAATTATATTTTGAGTCTCGTTAAATTTATAAATTTTCATTTGAATTCCTATTAAATTATGGTAATTTATTGAATTTTTTAAATATTAAATATTTTCAATTAATCCTTATTCTTTTTGGTTTATTGAATTCTCAAACTATTAAATATTTTTAATTGAGACTGGGCTCGTAAGATTTATTATTAACTATTAATGAGGAGTATCTCCCTCAATGATTGCTTGTATTTAATGCAAATTATTTTTAAAATAAATTAAAATTATAAAGTTAAAAAAATATAAAATTATGTAGTGATATTTAAACAGAAGTATAAGGTAAATGCCATGTCAAATCATTAATAATAAATCTAACGATCTAAGACTCAATTAAAAAGTTGAAAACTTATATTATGACTCTCATTTACTTTCATTTTGAGTTATTGATTCTTTCAAAGGAAAAAATAATAGTACATTAATCAATAACTCACACTAATATTATGGAGTAAAGGATGAAATTCAAAAAATAGAAGTCATAATATCATTGTCATAAACATAATGTCTCTTGTAATCTATAATCTATGGATACGATACATTATCAAATATCACACATTTTCGATATGTCGTCAATATATTTATTTTTAAAATAATAAGATACAATAACATGATATATACATATTAAAAAAACTATAATAATACTTAAAAATATAATAAAACTTTATGATCGATGTTGAATAAATTCAAATTAAAATCATGTATTAAATATTGTCAACATAAAAAATTATAAATTATTATCATCATAATATTAATGTCCTATACTTACATATTTTATTAATAAATATCGATAAAATATTTAAAAATATTAGATACAAATACATGTCAGACACGTATTCATGAAAATATCGTTGCATCATATGTTATAATCAAATAAATAAAAAATAATATACATTATTAAAAATAACACACCAACAACCGTTAAAGGTTTCAAATTCACTTTCTCGATAAGAAAAACGCTATCATTTAGCAACTAAAGCGCAAGCGCTAATTGTATGTAATGAATGATCTACTATATCTATAAGAAAACTAAGTACTATGAAAATCCATTAATACCCATTCTTTATGTTTTGCACCTGTAACATTTTATGGCTTTCTGGTCATTTTACTTTTTTCTATTCCTTAAATACCCTGTTGCTTATGTATAAAATGTTGTTTGTTGGGATGGCTTTTTCGTAAATTCATTACCTTTTACTGCTGTTTTACTATGCATAATCAGAATCTCGAATGACGAAATAGCTTTAATGATTGTTCTTCCATTTTGTTGTGTTGGTTTTAGTGTAATTTTCCTACTCCAAAATTATGAATTTACTGCATTAGCTTTCTATATTGACAAGGGATTTAATTACTATTATATTTTTAATATTTATTACATTATGTTTATTTTTTATATAATTTAATTTATAAAAAATTATTTCAATAATTAAAAAATATTTTAAAATCTATAAGTATTTTAATTAAAAAATAGTATTTTAGTTAAAAAAAATTCATTTTTATATTATTAATACTAATATAGTAATCAATATTAATATTATTATTTGAATTAATATTAACATTACTATTAATATTAATATTTTTGTTATTAGTAGTATTAATATTATTATTAACATTACTATTGTTATTATTAGTAATATTATTATTATTAATAATATTATTGTCATCCTAATTATTATTGTCTATTATCTATCTACTATACATACAAGAAAGAAAGTACACAAGAAAATTCTTGACTCATGTGACATTTATTGACATTTTAGTTTTGTGAAATTTTTGTTGTGTTGACATTTTAAAAAACCATGTAAACTCTTGTGTCTAACGATATGTTATTATGTGGTATAAATTTGTAATATTATTTATTACATGTTGTTATCAGATAATACTGCCTTATTATAATTTGTACACGCAAATTGTCATTAATTATTATTCAAATATTGTTATATCTAAACCGGTCGTTTCACAATTGAAAGTAATTCATAATATTTTCAATTTAATATTATTAGAAATATGACTTTTATTATTCCTACATTATATCTAACCTGAAATAACTGTTGAGGGAATCGATTCTTTTACGGAGAATAATTCCATCTCGTAAAGGAATCAATTCCTTTCCTCTAAGAGAGAATCAATTATTTGAAAATCAATACTTAAAAATCAATTCTCATAAACAAATTACATTGTGATGGAATTGATTCCTAACAATTTTTGTTCTAGTTAATTCTAATTTAGTTTTGTGCAAACAATTTTTATAAAACTCCTAAAAACCAACGTATATATCTCATTTTAATAAGAAATTAATAATATTGAGTTCAATGTTGGTTTGTGTTAGGAAGAATGACTTCGTTTGAAATTACCCACAGTATAGTATAGGTTAGGGTAAATAGATCTATTTATCCATTGGAAAACTAAACTTAATTTAGTATTTTCCTCACAGTTAAGTGACCGTAGGAAAAAAAAAGTCCTATTTTTGAAATGATTTATGAACTCATGAAATGGATTTCGCTGGATTAATGAATAATTGATTGAAGTTTTATTATGATGGGTCCATTTCTACGGTGCGTTGTGCTTGTGAACATAACTGGCTATGGTTATAGGGTTTGTTGTTGTGTTAAAAAAAATTGGTACTTTTCCAATTACCTTCGACCGTTCATATCGTGTTTATATGCTAAAGCAAACCAGTGGGACGATGGAACTGAAATACGCCATTAGATACTACAAGAATGCAAGTTAATAGTTTCCATAAATTTGTGTCTGTGAAAAAATGGACTCCATTAAAGTTTGTTCTACTGACTCTTTAATAATTCAAAATAAACCGACAAAACTTAGACGTGTGAATAACATTTTAATTTTTTAAAATAAATTACAAGTTTGCATATACTAAATCCACTTAAAAACGTTTTTCTTTCTTATTCTTATAAGAATGAAAAAATTTTAAAAAGTTGTTTAAAGTAGCATGTACTTCAACCTCTCTACATTAGTAAAATAAAGAAAAATTAATTATACAAATTATAGCCATCACAAAGCCACACCTAGTAAATGAAAAAAAATAAAAAGTATTAATTTACTTTCTCTTTACTGAGAGTTTTTCCCTCTCAAATTTTGTGGTTTTCCTTCTTAGAGTTCAAAATTTATATTTAAATATTAAATGAAAATTGTAAAGCTACCACAAACGTTTACTATAATAAAAAAGTAAGTAATATTCAAATTTAAAGTAATTTTATATATGAATTAAATATTTAATAAATGTTGCATTAAAGAACCGATTCATCTTCCAAGATTAAGTAACCTTTTTCTCTTCCATTACAAGTTTGGCTATTCCTCTTCTCCCGACACAACATACATCATTTCTCAAACTAAGGTCTCTCTATATTTCATTATTGAACAAATAGGAAAAGTTCTTCAACCATTGCATCACCGAAACAACCTCTTTCCTTCTTTGGTGACGAAATTTTTGTGTTGTTCTCGCACGGACTCCTGAAGCAGAGTGGGGAAGCGTTCAAGAGGATTTGGAGCGGTGGAGCCAGAAGAAAGTTGGTGAAGCGAAAGGAACTCGTGTTGACATTAGAGGATTTGAGCCTCACTCAAATTCGTGAAGGAGGAAGCTTCGACTGATGATGCTAGGGGTGGTGAGGTGGAAGGTGCGGGTTAAGAAGGTTGGTGTCACAGAGTAGAAGTTAGTAAACCTAGTACCAATTTTTGTATGGAAGTTCTGATTATTTATCCTGATTTTTTATTTTGCTTCCATGATTCTTTTTCACTTTGGGTTTGGGCAATATGTTGTATTAATTTGAGATCCTGAATCTTGAATGTATTGATATAATTTCAACTGAATGTAATATGTCTAAGTTCTTTGGATTTACCAAGGATAGGGCTACAAGTTTTGCATTTCTTATGTTACTTTCTCATCTGTTTTTGTAATTTTTATGATACTTTTCATTTGTTTCTATAATTTTTATGATACTTTTCATTTGTGATTTTTTTGTTACGTTTGATCTGTTTAATTTGGTTATTAATTTATTACCCATTTTGCTTTCAGTCTTTCTTAAAATACTAATTATGTTTTTTTTAAATATGGCACTGCAGTATCGGTTAGACCAACTTTATTTTGCTTTCAGTACGTCAGTTCAGCCATTTATACTTTTTTGTCAAAATAAATTAGAGTCCTTCTCTTGTGTGGGCCGGAGCGTCTCTACTTTGAGTCCTTTGTCACTGCCCACACAAATGATAGAAAGCTTCCTGATATAATGAGTGCATTATAAATGAACTCTTCACGGACGCAATTGCGTCCGTTTTCTTCTCTTGGGTGGGTTTAAGTTAGACATTATTTACATGTTTTCTAGTAGTGAGACTTGTATATATAAGCCTCAAAAGGAATACATAAAAGGTGAATATGAAAGTAAATTAACTCATGACTGAATGAGGGCGAGTTAAAAAAATAGACAAATTAGTGACAAAATTTTTCCATAACAAATTTCTGTCACTAAAATATTAAGAAATCATTCAAACAACTCGGTAACAAAATGTTTAGAAATGGTATATTTTTTATCACAAAATCCTTCAGAAATAATTATCATTGATTTTGTCGCAAACTCTATCGCAATTTGTGACATCATTATAAAATTTCACAAAAAAAATGCCTTTTCACTTGTGATAAAGTGACATTTACCATTTTTAAAAAGTAAATACTTTTTTTATGGTACAAGTAATCATCAATTTAATCCATTTAAGTTTTGTGAGTAATCCACAAATCCAATTTAATCCTATAAATCCTATAAGTTTTGATTCATTCTTTACATTTGCATTGCATTCAATTCAACTTATTCATATAGAAGTTGGTTTTAAGTTTTCAGTCCAATTCAACCTTTGTACTCTTCAAAACTTGTTATTAGCACCTTTCATGAATTATTGTCTTGTATTCCACAATGGTATTCATTTTTATTATTTCAAATTTTAATAATTCTTTTAACCAGTTGTTTACATGTACTTTTTTTTTGTTTTGGAATTTCAGGTAGCTTGGATTCATCAACTTTAACTTCAAAACTAGGGGTAGGCAAAAAAATCTAATTTTCTTGATCGGATCCACTTTTGCTCTGATCCAATCCATTTAAAATTCAATTTATTAAAAATCTAATTCAATTAAAATACATTTTAATGGATATAGATTTCAATCTAATCTACATTTTATATATTTTATGGATTGGATATCCATTCTCGAAATCAAGATTTTCAAATACGGACAATCCAAAAAATCCAATCCAAATTTTCAATTTAAATTTTTAGTTGGGTTACGCTAAAGGTTGATAGGGACTAGGCTAAATTCAAACTCAGATGGACCTTGCTCGATGACCTGTACGGAAAGGGCAAGCCTAATGACCCTGAAGGGCTAGGCAGACCCAACGATCAAAACGAGCTTGGCGGACCTAAAGACACAACGAACCGGACAAATCATTCGGGCCCGATGACCCGAAAAAGTCGAGCAAGCCTGATGACCTGAATGGCCTAGGCGTGCTTGAAAACTCGAATGGGCTAAGCTGGGCTAGCCTGAACACTCAGATGGATCGTGCTCGACGACTTGTACGAACTAGGCAGGTTTGACAACCCTTATTGGCCGAATGAATATGATGACCCGGATAGGCGGAGTCGGCCCGACGACTCGGACAGGCTGAGCCAGCCTGATGACCCAGACAAGCGGAGTTGGCCCGACGACTCAGACGGGCTGTGCTAGACAACCCTTATGGACCGGGCAGACCTGACGACCCGAATGGGCCAGGCAGGGCCGGAGACCCGGATGGGTTGGGTTGGGTTGGGTCGGCCTAACAACTCGAACGGATCGTGTCCGACGACTTGTATGGACTGGATAGGCCTGACAATCCTGATGAATTTAAAAAAATTCATACTAATTTTGTTGAAAAAATAATTTGGATCGAAAATCTGATCTAATTATTTGAATCTAAAATAATATGAATTGGATAATTAAAAATCCAATCCATGACCATCCCTATTCAAAACTTTCCGGACAAGTGAGCTTGTCTCACACATGCTGCATAAAATCGCAATTTTAGTTTTGTATGCGACACAAAGTTCACTATCCAACAAACAAGTTGATTTTGAACATACTAAATAACCAAATACGAATAATATGTATGAAATCAGCACCATTTTAATACTTCGTAAAAGTTTCAATCAACCACGAGTTGGACATAGATGCTGGATATATATGTAGTAGAAACAGGATATTAGACTTGTGTTAAAATCTCCAAGTTTTATTTTAAACGGTATTCATTTCTTTTATAGCCCCGAAATGTAATACTTAAAAGTGGTAAACCAAATTAGACCAAAATTGAGTAAAGAAGTAATACAACTAAAGAACAATGATGCAGCTAAAAGTGGCCACTAATTAATTATATATATTAGATGAATTTCATGTATGGCCATGACACCTGTCCCACCAATTTCATGGTATGAGTAAATTGCACGACATTGACATTAAACCAGTTGTACGGAAATGCTACACCAATGTCTCATTAGACAAAGTCTCGACCTACTTAAAAATTTTTCTGACTTTCTCATCTCATTATATTGTGCCTTCCACGTCACTTTTTCTTTTATATTATGGCCATGCACTACTTAAGCCTTATTGTCATCACTATCATTCCTTGGAGCTGAGACCGGTAGCTGTCGTTGATCTTCGGGAAAGTTATCCTCTGTAGGCGATGGTGGCGTCATACCTCTGCGTTCTTTAGCTTTTCCCCACACTACAAGGTAAAGCCCCAGCACAACAACTATTGCTCCAATTATACTGATATATCAAGAACACAAATAAGGAAAATTAAATTACTGTGGTTAGTAAAGAGAAGAAAAAAATGTGCACAACGAAGATGAGAATTGAAGCATTTGCTACTTAATTTGTTGTACCTTCCAAGGTAGAGTTGCTCAGATAGGATGATGCAGGCCAAGCCCGTAACAATGATCATACGCAGAGGATTGAAAGCAGTCACAATAACCGGGCCCATGGATTTTATCACCATGCCTTGTATGTAATACTGAACTCCTGATGTAACTATTCCCTGTAATAGAATATGTTAAAAACACTGATTAAGAAAAATATAAGGTTATAAAAAAGGAGCATGGGTGCAGTACAACTAGAACTAGGATGTTATGATGTTATGGTATATATCATTTTCAGACCAAACAGTTGTGTTAGGTACTTATTACTGTACGATGAATCCAATCCAAAAGCACTGACCGCGTAAGCAGGGGCAAAGAGTCGTGTGTCCCAACCGAGGGACCAAGCATGAGGGTGGTGCCGTTCTGCGAAGATTGCAACAACAGAGCTTTGAAGTGCTCCTACAAAGCAAACCCAAGTGGCCAACGACATCTCTGCTGGGTATTTTCTCAATGTTATGGCCTACAGATCACCAAACCAACAATCATTAATTTCTCCAAAGATATCCATTGATATTTCATCTATGGATATTATATGTCAAACTTAATTACTATAACAAGGTGCGTTAATTATGTTATATACCTGTAATATGTAAAATGCAGAAAAACCTGCACAACCAATGAGGAGGAACACTGTTCCTATGACCCAATGGTTTCCGGTGGGGTTGCTCACGTTCTCAGTTTGGCTAACATGGCTGGTCGAAGATTTCATGAAACTAAGGACGGGGCCTTTGTACAGTGCCATAAGCAAGGTTCCTCCAAATGTTACTACGGTTCCAATCACTTTGGCTTGACATGCTACTTCCTTAATTTTCATGCGCTCCATTCTGCTCATTTAAAAAAATAAAAATAAACTTTTATAATTATGATTCTCTGTCCAACCCATTAAACAAAAAAGAAGATTTGTGTTTTTGTCGTTATTACGTGTTTATACGTTTGCGCACTAGTGCTTTTGTTTTGAATGCTAGATTGAATCAAGAGGGAAAGGTGCATTAAGCATATCTATATTGTGGCTGAAACACTCCACCTAAAAATATATATTGTGGCTGAAACTTTCCGTGTTCTTCTCATGGTCATTATAATTTCTTGCCTTTTCAACATTTCATAAATATTAGTTTATATCTTTTATCCTTTGCACAAACGTGTTATGAAGCATAGAAAAATGTAACTGATAAGATCATCACTTAGTTAATCAATTAGAAACATAAAAGTTGCGTGTCTCACACTTGATTTTTGTAATACAATGTCTTGTAAGCTGTGGACATGAAAGTGGTAAGTTGAAATTAGAAGAGGACTCGTGGTGCGTTTTCTACTGCAAAAGTGGGTGCTAGAGGGCTTAGAAAATGACGTACAAGAATACTATTAATTTCTTTCTGGCGAAATTCATGCGAAGAGATTAAGATTCAAGGAAATGGAATTAATTATAACTATAGCTTACCATTAAAGTTTATGTTTTTGTTTTTTCTCTTTAAGAAAAATGGTACATAAAAAGTATTGGAAAAGGACATCACTCCATTACAAGGTTACGTCATATCAAGCTTCAAAGATGATAGAAAGTGGTACTTATAAATCAGAGAAGGGCATGTATGAAAATTATACTTTGCACAAAATGAATACTCATATTATTTATACTGATTTATTTTAATTAGATATTTTAAAAATAAATAAATTTAAAACCTTCATATTTAGTTTTATAAACCTTGGATTCTCGGAGTTTAAAAACAATAAATTTGTTTTCTTGATTAGCGTTGGTGGGACTTTACCTAACCTTTCTATAGAAGCATTTTGATCCATTACTAACCAATCCCCTGTGGACCATTATTTAGAGCCTTTTTTCTTTTATTTATTAGATAACCTTGTAGGTAAACACAATTGTTTCGATAATGTTGCATTATAGACCTGTATTTGGCATCTTCCCGAAAGAAAGACAGAGTTTAAAGATGAAGGAATGTGTATAATAAATTAAATGACGTGACAGGAAGAAAAATAAGGGGAAACAATAAATATTAACGGAATATTTAAAATAGATAAATATAAAGTTGCTAACTACATACGCATCTTATTTCTAGGGTATATGTGAGTGGAAGGTAGACAAAAATAGAAAAAAAAAGTTTAATAAATGTAATAAAAAAATTAAAAAACAATGTTCTAAAAGTGAAAATAACCTTGTATTATTATTATTATTACTATTAGATGGAATACTTACCCTAGAATGACTGCCATCACAAAAGTAATAGAGGGAGCGGAGTTCATGACAGCAGATAAGAAAGAAGCAGACGTGAATTTCATGCCCAATAGAGCGAAACACTGATCCAGTATTATTCTGCAAGTAGCATCGTATAATTTTACTTAACTAAACAATAACAACAAAGTGAAAGTTGAATAAGTGTAAGAGAATCATACTCGAAGAAAGCCAGTGCCATAATCTCTGAAAATACTCGGAAACTCATCTTGGGCCTTACTTTCCTGCAAAAACATTTGTTTCAGAAGAGTGTTATTCAGAAAACATTACATGCGGAACTGTCACAAAGAGTGTTTTCTTTTCAATATGCATGCATGGGAGGTAAGTGGAAGAAGATACCTTTCAAGAACAAAGGCGAAGGGAGCGAGAGTAACAGAGGCGATGGCATTACGGTAGACAATGAAGACGTAATGGCTCATACCCTTCTTTATAGCATCCATGGCGAATATGAACATGCCAGCAGAACCAAATTGAACAGCCAATAACAGGAGATAGGGCCTTGCATTTCTCAACCACGCACCCATCTTTTTCTTCTTAATAACCCTCTCTTTCTAGTTCTTGATCCCGAGTTACGAGTCTGGGATCAAGTGAAACTGCTTCTGCTTGATTTTGTTTATCTGCAACTCACTGCGAAACAAATGCAAGCCATCGTAATATTTATACTCAACCGCTGAATATATTTAATAATATTTATAATCCAAAAAGCAGCTTTATAATTCCACTTTACACGTTCCCCGGCTGCAGTAACATAATTAGTAGACGGGGGCGTGCATGATGTGATTAGTGTGTAAATATATATATATGTTTTATAATTGCATGATTTTTATTTATTTATTTAATATGTTTATTTTTTAATTTGAGTTAATAATATTCATTATAAATGGTGAACCATATTTTTATGTACAGTTTTGTGTATGCATTTTTCAGTGACAAAACTAAAAGTTTCCTTTTTTTTTTTCCTTTTTTTTTTATCTTTACACTGCATACTTTACATGTGAAAGCGAATTTGCGTCGTGTGCAAAACGTAATTTGTTGGGAAGAAAAGAAGAGTAATGTCATTCTTGTAATGATTTTCCGTAATAACTTTCATGCACTTATCTTTTGTTTTTATCTCTTTTAATCGAATGAACCATTTTGTTTCATATTTTCTCTTTTCTCCCCATATTCTCAAACTTTGTGTACACACATATGGTGCTCCTTGAAAAGTAATTCACAAACAAGTTTGTTTTATTCTATTAACTTTTAACACGTAGTACATGTTTGGTTTAGTTTTTTTAGGGAAAAAAAAATTGTTTAGAGAATTTTTTTATTTTCCACTTAAGATAAGTTTATTTTAACATTGAGTGTTATCAAAATTGCGATTCAAAACCACTTCTTATCTAGTGAGACACTTAAGAAGTTCATGATATTTAATAAAATTTTAACTAACGATAAAGAATACATTAAGAGGTGTGTTCAAGAGTATGTTATACGAAGTTTCCTCAAACAACAAAATCTTAAATGGATATCAGAATTCGAGTATCACATTGTCAACTTTCATCCAAACATAAATGGATTAATTAAAGTGAATCAGAGTCGTAGTTGTGAAAACAATATATGATATCTGCACTATAACAACACTTTCTCTCACATGCATTATGATGATTTGTAGGTGGACGGCAAAATTACTCAAAAATCACAATACTTTAAAGACATGGTTTATGGAAAATTTTCCTGAACTGTTTTCATCATTAAGATCACTCGTGTCACGCATTTTTGTGGAAGAGAAAGTGACGTTTGATTGTGGCATACGGTTAAGTACACTTGGGCCAAGTACAGCCTAAGAAAAAAAACTGATGTTAAGTACAGGATCGAGATTTTCTGATAAAGTTAATCGCGCGGTGGAGCTATAATCTTTGAAGAATTGAAGAATGGTGTGAGGTTGGTACTAGAATGGCAGAAGCAGAGTGAAGAAGATTAGAGAAAGGGTGATTAATTAATTGAGTAATTAGTTGGTGTTTGGTATGAAAGTAAAATAAGGGGCAAAAAGAAAAGGAGGAAAATTGAGGAGGTAATAGTGCAGTGCAACATTGGGAAGAGACCAAATACGAGTCGTAAGCAGTGTCACAGCGGAGAGTGCACAAACATAGTTTGTGGAAAAATTGACAGTTGCCACTTGACTAAGTGGAAAACTGTGTGGCCACTTCGTAGAATTAGGTTGCGCACCGTGTCACCATGCATACACATACGTACGGTGAACCACCCGTAGAACCCAAGTTTGAATTTCCAACAAACACTATAAACCTAATCATTCTAACCATTCTCCCAGTTTAAATCAAATAAATAAAATATATATATTTTTTTTTGGATGATGTAATCACCTAGATTGCTCCGATGAATGATGCTGTTTATGTACCATGTTTTTAAACCTTTTATTTCTCGCATCATGATTATTAATACGTTACATTTTGTTTTTTTTTTTTATTGTTGAAAAAAGTTATGAGTTGCTGGTGTTCTTTTTGTTTGTTTTGTCATTAGAGAATCCAAATTCATAAAATATTCTTTGTTTTTTGCGTGCTCTTTTTGTATTCTTCTTGCAACCGTTATATTATATGATATCCGTGACAGGTGTGATTTTCAAGTGATAACTCTTTCTTCAACATTGTAATAGAGTACGTAACGTAAGAAGGACAATTTCCAAACAATTTGACATATCAGTCTTTTAAGATTGTGCTCTTGTAGGTTTTAAACGACTCAACTCTGCAGCTAAAAGAAGATTATGTCGAATAATGTGACACTGATTCAAACATAACAATCTAGTTTCAAAAGCCTACGAATAAAAACACAAAAATAGACCGCGTAAGATTCACCATCGACATGAAGCACAAACCATTTATTACATTAGTTTAATCTGTATATTATTAAGATTATATTGGTGTTTGGAATTTAAGTTGATAGGGAGTGAAATTGACAGTGAATTTTCCTTTGATCCCCGGTAAAACATTGTACATTACCGCACTTTAATGAGAGTGGTGTATATAATTTCCTACAGAGATATATATTCGTCTTTTTTGTAGACATGCACCACTATGTATAAAAAATAATCAAAGAGCTAATTAAGTCGCGCAATAGCGAAGGGTTGATCCATTAATATATAGTTAGCACTTTGTAGTAGTTGTTAAGTTTGATGAGATTTTTTGTCAAGTTGGATTTCTTTGGTGCGTTTTCCTCTTTCCCTCGATTCAATTTGATGCCTTTTTTTCACCTATCTCATCACATTTCACCGCACAAACTCCACCTTTTGATTTCATTTTCACTGCTGATTAGGCTTTTTGCTTAATTCAGCATTCGAACTACTGCCAAGGCTAGCCGCCATAGAATAATCCGCATATAGGACAGATCTGTGTCATGCAAGAAGTTAAGGAAATAAATTATAAGATAATGCAATATATTTTATGATTTTAGTTAATATCTATTCATTCCTTTTTCTTAATTGATTTTAAAAATGGAAAGTGTAAAATTGAAAGAGGTAGAATAAGGATCCAAAGAATAAACTCTGGTTTTATTTTGCAGGTAAGAACCTCATATGTCAGCCTATCTTTGTGGCCGATGTAGTATTACTCTATAACGTCTTTAACGACTAAGTTCTGAAAGAAATGATATGGGCAAATATTCACCTATTAATCCTTCCTGATTAATGCATGATGAAATTTGGTGTAATTTTGAAGATGTAAATATTAACTTGAAACACAAATATTCTTTTTATAAATATATGGAACAAGAGAATCACATATTACCGATATAATACAACATGTCGATAATAGCAAAAGACGATTGATAATTTGATTTTACCCATAGATTATTGATGGTAAAATATTTGTTGTTAAAGTGATTGATCATTAATAAATTTTACTAAGGGTCACAAATCTATCAATATGTATTCATCGATAATTATTCACAATTTTGACAATCATTAAAAGTTGTCAATAAAAATTGCGACTATTTATCTTCTTCCTTTCTTACTCTTTTCTTTTTCTTCTTTGTTTTTCTTCCACTCTACTCCTCTTCATGCATTCATCGTCGTCGTCCATCACCACTATGTCAACCGGTCTCACCATTGAGGCTCAATTATCAATAGTCGAAGTCTTCTGACAAAATTCACTAAGAAACCAATCATCAGATACATTATCAACAGAAATATCTACCGTAAAACAAATTCTACTTTATCAGTAAATTTATTATTTGACATAAGTTTCTTTTAATAATTTAAATTCTAAAATGTGTTAGTAAAATTCGTCAATAATTTTATATTTATCAATAAATTTATTTTTGTCAATAAAAAAATTGTAATGTATATAATTTGTTTATAAACAATTACTTAACTATGTCTCTATAAAAACTAATGGAAATTACAACTATTTTGGAGTATCATATAATTAATCTCCCACATTCCCCTCCTCGGTAAAAAGAAATAGTAGTACTATATTTAGAATATGTGCTGTAATGTATACGTGTAGAGCATTACACATGTTGCATAAACTTTTGGTTCTCAAGAATATGTTTGTATGGGGGGTTTGAAAACGATTTAGATTTGACACTGTGCTATAAAATATGTTTAAATCGTTAATTAATTATAACTTATTCTGGATATTATTTTAAAAAAATCAACATGATCATCTATATCTCTTTTGATTACGTTGAACCAATAATTGATTAATTTAATGAAGACTTTCTTCATTGTGAAATGAAGTTTTATCGTGATCAAAGAGATAAAGAATATTTTGGTAGGAATGGGAAATACATGGAGTTTTTCTTTATTTATATAAATGTATATTATTTTAATAGTACTCTGTATATAATATAATATTTTTATTTATTCATATAAAATATATATAACATCTGTAATTAAATGACAATATACAATATTTGTATTATATATTATTAATAAATTTAAATTAAATTGGAAAAGGTTAAGGAAATGTTAATCTTTTTTAATTGGATTAGTGTTTTTTCTAAATTAAAACGAAAGAAATAAAATGTTGTCATGCACAAAAAGTTAAAATTACTCATTATTTATGCCTCAAATGCTTTTAAAATTTAAAGAATTTCCTACGATTCAATTCCATCTCAAGTCCAAACATATTTCAAAGAATTTCCTTTTTTAAGAATTAGTTTGTACAATGTAAAACTAATATTTTGAAGGATATATAGTTAAAATTAAAATTCAAGACCTTATAACATTATGGTTTTTGTTACACATGAATTCTAAATTTGAAATCCAAAATATAAACAGAAATGGCCTTTTTAATGATATCTACGTCTTAACTAGGTGATTATTAGTTTTTTAGATTCTAGATATGGAGATCTATTAGTTTCTGAAAAAGAAAAAAATCAAATAGTATGAGCCATTATTTATGTGCGTGAAGAATTGACTTCACGTAATACCTTTTATATATATACAAATGGAAATTATTATTTAATTAAGTACATATATTAATTTGAAAAAGTGATTATGACAGAAGCGCACTTACTTGTTTCTGCGCAGGGTGGTTGAAGTGCGTGTTCTTATGTTTTTTTTTTTTTCTTCAATTTTTATAATTTGAATAGTACTTAACATCCTTGTGCTTAATTTGTGTCTCCGCCCTCCCCACCGGGAAGCGGCTATCTGAATCAATCTATCATCTTTTCTTATCATGTACCAATACTAGTTACGTATCCATAATATACTTTAATTTATCTGTTGTTAATGTTGCGTATCCATATTCGATATGTTGTGTCTAGTATTTATATCTCATATTTTATGATATTTTGTTCATATTTATTAATAAAATATTTAATTTATTAAGTAGTAATATGTGTATGATAGTAATATATGTGATTTTAATTTGCACTTACACAACAACAATCATATTTAAAAAAAGTATATATTTATATATATATATATATATAATTGTATTAATAAATTTTAGATCATAATTTATTTAATATCATAATTATTTATCAATTTTTGTAAAATTTAATACTTATTTATTATTCAACCCGTGTCGGCACAACTGAGCATTTCTTATATATTATTTTTTATATCTAATTTCAATTTCATGTGTTGTTTATACTGATATAAATCTGTCGGAAAGTCCCACCAATTTTCCCAACTTTGTTTCTCATTCGAAATTTAAATGGAATTTTACTCTCATAGCCCAACAATGACTATTCATTTGGATGGATTTTCAGCGAAAATTGTAAATATTTATTCAATTCCTCTTATATTCATTTTTATCGCACATTATATTTGTTGTTTTTACTCTCTATTCTTTTTATTCTCTGTTTTACCCACCTTAATTCATCCATCCCATTCATACTATAAGATAAGGACCATGATATTTTGATACTAATTTTTTATTTTTTACATTCATTTATATTACTTTTCATTTTTTTCTTTTATCGTTTTTTATGACATTTTATTTTTCACTGAATTGTGAAATGGTTGTTTTTTTTGCCAAACATTTTTTTATAAGATAATCAGCACTCAGTTATTCGACTGTTACTCCTACAATGTTCAAAAATATTACTATTTTTATTTCTTTTAAAACAAGACGATACATATCCACATTTCTTCAAATTTAATGAAATTGTATTCGTCACTTTTACTTTGCACCTTATTCATTTATCTAATTGCATAAGAAAGAGGTATATACTAACCTCATTTTTTTTTTTGCACCACAATTGTTTTTGCTGTACAAGTATGCGGAATTCTAAGTCAACAAAAATGGTACTATAACCTGATCAACAACAAAAAAAAATAAATAAAAAGGATGAGACACAAACCAAATCCTGGTTATACATTTGAAAGTGGAAGAAAAAATTGCAAGCAGTTCAAAAATAGTTTCTCATTTCATTACAGATAAATAAAGAGAGAATGGATTGGAGTGGTGTCTGACATGGAGGAGTGAACTATTTGATTGAAAAACTACATTACTATAAAAATTTACATTATGAAATATTTGAAGAGGCGTGGAAGAATAATATTTCCCCAAAGTTAAAAAAAATAAAATATGACCAAGAAGATACAATTAATAAAAAGAAATACAGATCCAGTTGACTAACCAGGATGTGGATTGATCTTATTTTCTTCGCATGCTCATACTCTTAGTTTTGAAAATATGTTAGTTGGGTTGACCCAACACAATGCTACTAGGTTTTGTTTTGTAACATAGATTTGGTGTGGGAAAACATGTATAAAAAAGTATAATGAAAACATTGTAGTATGTTCGTTTGTTGGAATATAGAGGGAGAAAAACTAGTGTGTTTAAAGGAAAACTAGTTTTTATAGAGAAAGTCTAGTGGAACATATATCTTTGTTGGTTATGATTTTGGAAAAATTAGCCTTTTATCCATTGGGTGAATCCTTTGAGATTCAAAAACTTTAAACCCATATATTTTTCACCTATTATCAATTTTGTGCACTTGCAAAACAATTCTTAAAGATGCCATAAAAACTTGATATGCATTTTTTTTTTTACATATACGATGCTACATAGATTCGATTATTTCTTTTTATAGATATGGGATATACTTTATTATTTACTATTGTAGTATGATTGATTCATACAAAGAGGTAATAAAATAATATAATTTTCAGGAGTTAGAAGATAGGTTTTTCATGAACAAATTTTATTTATCACTTTAAACTTCATATATATGCATTGAATGTAAACATGGGTTATAAAAGAAGAAAGAAAAAGAAAAGAAAAACAGTATATAGTTAAAGGCGAAAATTGCAGTTTGTGATTTTAATGAAGCATTATTTGTGTTCTTGGCTTGCACGTAATACAGAATTTCCACTTGTTAATTTCTTAGCTGGCTGGTTGTGGTAGTTGCTTCCCATTCAGCATGCAACATCAACAGCAACACACCTACGTCAGCAGTCAAAAGCTTGGAACATGCAATGAGGGCAACTTGGTCGTGCTTCTCAGCCACATATTATTGCTCTTTTAGACATAATGAAGAAACATCAAAGAACAAAAGCTGATTTTGGACTGTTCATACTTCCTTCCATTCATCACTGTGAATTAATACGTCACCATCATTTTCTTAATGCTTTCTAATTCACTAGACATTAGTTCACGCCGAAGGAAAATGGTTATTCACTGTTTGATGCCCTTGTCTTCTTTCTTTCGTTCTTCTGTGTCTTAATTATTTAAGCAAGATTATTATTCGATCAAACTTTTATTATTTGGTGAAAAACTATAATTATTAGTTAGACCTCGATTTTTTCTGTATAAAAATATAATAGTTCAATCATTATAATTTGATTATATCTCGGTTTATTTGATTTTTATCACTGGACAATCGATGCGATCCAAAATATTATAAGATCAATAGCTAATAGAAGCAATTATTTGGTCAATATACCTTGTGGTGACTGGTTAGCCAACATATGGCTTGGATCCGTGGTTGATAGTTTATTCTCTCAGTGATTGGACTTAACTCGTTGTAACTAGTTATGGAAGTTTGAAACATAGACTTGTTTCGGGTTCTACTAGGTGGGAACATTTGTCTAAGATTTTGACGGTACCTCTTTAGAGTGCTAGCTCTGTGTCGGAAGCTTGAATCATAGGTGTGACACCAAAAAGAGAAGTTTCAGATTCTCTCCCATGTTTTTTTATTCATCACATTTTGTTATGTTGAAGCTTATAAAACTCACAACATACGATTTTATAAAACTGATACTACAGCTAAAACATATACGTTCTTCTTAAATATACAGCAAATCACCGTTTTAAAGAAAAAGTTATTGAAAATACAACTCTTACCACAATAACCATAAATATAATTTAATTGATAATATTGACGTGCATTTCTAGAAATTAAAATGAGAATAAATTACTATGTTAGAAAAAGTCAATAAAATAATATAAATTTTCTAAAACTTATTTTAAATATTTTAGTCTTTCAGACTTACGGAAACTACACATTAATTTCATTGTGTAACCTCACGTCTATATTTAAGGAATGAAAATGAAAAATAATTTGAATATGATATTAATAAAAAAATTCACATATAATTTGACCTTTCCTATGCAAAATCTGTCACAGCTATATTATAATTTAGTCTTAAATATGTTAGTGATGTTAGAAGTGAAATAATAATGATTGAATATGCAGTGAAAAATGAACACGCAGAGCAGTGAGTCCCAATGAGAATGGAAATTAGTATTTTGAGTAATGAGAGTACAGATTCCGGTGTCCTCTCCACCCCTACCACGCACTTCATCCATGTCAGGAAACACTCATTTCTATTATTAATTAATCTTTCCTTTTAATTATTATATTATAATCAAAAGTTATAATAATTACGTCTTAAAAAAATAGTGCATACCAAAACATGTGACAAAAGTATTATATAGATATATTAAATTAAAATGAAAAAATATAATTAAACGATTCTATTCTGACAATTTTGTCAATATTACTTTTAACACTTTTATAGCAATTTTTATCTTTAGAAAGTCAGCAAAAATATAACCAATATCAGATCATCTATATTCCTATTGTTTTATAATAATATGTATCTATTTGACTTCAGAACAAATAGTAAAATTTCTTTAAAATTGAGGAGAAACATATTCCAGACAGAGATTAGAACATATAATTCGTTCAATCACTTCTAATTTTTTTAGATTGTATATAGTGTTTGTCATTATGTTGTTGTCTGTTGATTGAACCTACCCTCTATTTTGTTGTGTAAATACATTTTCACCTTTTAGAGTCTTTTATGGTGTTTAAGTTTGTTTTTTACAGGTCAAACGCTTGGAACCTCTTTGTTTCCATCACCGGAAACAAAAGAAATGGATATTTGCAAATGAAAAATACAAAATTCAAGACATTTTTTAAAATCTTCCATGCTGTGGAACTAAGAAAGTTGCAAAATCAACAATAATCAATTATGATAAGTTAAATGTCAGTTGCAATTCATTAAATAGAATAATTCTAATAAATAAAACATTATACAATTAAAATATAAAGTAGAGTAACAATAGAAAATATATGAGAATCAATCTTTCGACCTTTTACAATATTTATCCAAAATATACTAGAATAAGAGTACCATAAGGAACAAGAGTACCATAGACATAGAACAATACCATAAATATGTTTTAAAACATAAAATATATTGGTGAAAGGTTGCTCGACAGAGCAAGGTATTACAAATAAAATTGTGCTTCAAAAGGAGCTCAACAACAACTTCTCAATCATCATGATAATCACCAAGGGTCCCCACATCTGGTCACACCAATATTAGTGATAATTGCAAAATAAGAAAAATCCAAAAGAAGACATACCACAAACAAAAATAAGATAAGCTAGAGAAAACATTTTTTTAATAGATAAATAAGCATATTTTGAGCAAGGAAGTTATTGAGCACAAACAATATGTTATAACAAACCATGAGAGATCCTCTAACTCAATTATATGGATATGTATAGTGAAATTAGATTCATTAGTTGCTTGCACTTGTGGTGGCCTCTACTACTCTGTAGAGTCATTGCTAATGGGTTTCACCCTACCACACACAAAGTTAGTCCATGATTATCTAAGGTCATTATCCTGTCAAAGACTAGGACCTCCTCCTACTCTCATCACATGAACCAGTCTAGTCTAAGTGAGTTTGACTAATTCATTAGAGTGTTAGGATACAACCTTACTTGAACCCTTAAGTCATTACACACTACTTTATCATAAAAACGGATTTCTCCATGAAATTACCACACATAATCCACATGTTATCTCAAAACATTATCATCTCATGCCAACCATATGAAATACAGTCCCAAATGCCTCATCTTACATGCACAACATCATTCATCATACCCTTAAGAAATCAAACAGCCAATCAGAGAAGAGAGCAAGTAATGAAGCACGTTCGTGCACCAATCTCGTTCAAGCTAAAACTTTCGCTTAAGCGACAAAAGTTTTCTAGCTTAAGCTAGGCATTCTCGCCTAGGCGAGAACTCGAATAGTGGACATTGTGAGGCTTTGCAAGTTCTCGCTTAAGCAATCAAAACCGGAGCTTCTCGCCTGAGCAACAACTCGAGCAAAAACCTAGGTGAGTTTTATGCTATTCTCGCTTAGGCCAGTGGCAGATCTTGATCAAGAGTGCTGGAAGGGCCAAAGTAATATGGTTATTTGATTTTGATTGAATTATTAGTATAATGTTTAAAAAAAATAACTTATGTAACTGAACAATTGAATCATTAGTATAATGTTTCAAAATATGTGAAGAAGTAGAATCTATGTTGTTTTCCATCTTCACTTCTTGTATCACTTTTAAAAAAACATTTATTATTTTATTCTTCATCAATATACTTTTTTTAAATATATTAAAAAATAATTTGTTATAATCTAATAAAAAATTGAGAGACATAATTATTAAAAGAGAAATATAT
>Ga0214543_1005519_pt1 | contig 23188 bp, 15 predicted proteins | sample CNSS2metaG_FD_160094 | JGI IMG/M metagenome (GOLD analysis project Ga0214543, IMG submission 160094) | Root nodule microbial communities from cowpea collected in UCLA plant growth center, Los Angeles, California, USA - CNSS2 | ecosystem: Host-associated > Plants > Roots > Nodule | place: USA... | reverse complement strand
ACCAGACAGGAAAAAAGGGTGATCTTTTTTATTTTTCTTTTTCAAATTTTATTTATTTATTTTGGTAGGTGTGAAGTAAACAAGAACTTGAACTTGGATTGCATGTGTGAAATGAAGTTAGGGTGGTGATGTTCTCTGCCATGAATTCTTCCATTTTCCAAGTTCTACTCTTCCTACCCAACAAAAATAATAAAGAGACAAGCTTGAATTTTTTTTCTTGGTTTTTGAAAAAATGGAAAGTTTCTTACTTCATTTTCTGTAAAGTTTTGAACATTTATATGAAATTTTTTATTGTTAAGGTTTGTAATTATGTTGGATAGGTCATGTTTCAGAACAAGAAGAATCCAAGTAAAAGAAAGAAAAAATTAAGACCAAAACAATAGCAACTTAGTGCTAATAAAAGAACTAAAATGTTGTCTATTGAAAAAAGTATAAAAATATGATAAATATTATATTTTTATAAAATTAATAAAATATGACTTCGGTATTGATATTGTAAAAAGATATAGTTAATATAAAAATAACACAGTTAATGTAAAATACCAAATCATTATTTATAATGACAATGTTCTTTACTCATCATTTCATATTAATTATAAAACTTTACATTTTTAACAGGTGAAAAGTATAGCAGATTAAATAAAATAATTAAACAAAAAATTTCAAATAAACGAGTATAACAATTCTAAATACTTGATAAAAAAATAATAACTAAATTAAAAATACTTAAATATATTTTAAAATTGATTAAGTATAAAATGTTTTCGTATTCAATATGTCCAGGATTAAACTCACCGTCTCCGAGTTTAATAAACCAAACCTAAGACCTAATTGTATTATGTGAAATCCAAATACTTAATGAAGGGTTCATAAACTAGGTACATACACATGTACTGACCAATCATACCACACAAGTTAACTTGCATAGGATGTGTCCTATCTGTTGGACACAGATAATTAAATAATGTTACCAGATCATGGAGACTACAATATTTTTTTTTTAAAATTACCAAAATTAAAGTTTTTATTTTAAAATACAAAAGATATATTTAGTTCTTTACATATATTATTAAATTATCATATAATATTTTTATGCTATGATATTATCTTAGTGTGAAATCCCATTTTTGTGTAAAATTTCTTTTAGATCAAATTATTTTATCATAAACTCAACTGTCTTTGATGTTAATTGTGTCACAACGAAAACTACGGATATTCCTTAAATAACATCCGAATTTATAAAGTAGATTAGTTGAATTGAGATATAGAAGTATTAATTTCTAGTCTTTTCAGACTCAAACTAATACATCACTCATTTTCAACATACTAACATCTTTATTTCAGACTCAAATTAAATACAACTATGATTTGATCGTGCACAGCATAATCTATGCTCCTTCTCATCAATCCCTGTTAATTTACTTTTTTGTAATCCAGTAGTACCTTAACATTATCATGTTTATTTTATAAATTAAAATGCTTTATTCATTGATTAAAATATGCATTAAATAAGATATACAATTCATAATTTTTTTATAGCCAAGATTCATGGGGCAGAGAAACCAAATTATGAGGCAATCTGAATTATTGACGAATTGTTAAAAACCAAAACAGTTTCTTGTATTAACAAAAAAAAGTTTGAATACACTGAAACATGGCTCACCGCATCACATTTTTTCCCTTCAAATAACTTATTCATATCATTATAACCAAACCAAACCGAAGAACCCCATTGAAGCATAAACATTACAAGATGAGTTTTTCTCATCTGTGAGCTTCACACGCCTTGAACAGGATTTGAAAGATTTCATTTGGCATTTGAACCGTTTTTCAAAACCCATTCCACTAAAGTAGCAATGCCAAATCCTGTTGCTGAGCGTTTCTTGTCATTCCACACAGGACCAGCCATGTCAATATGCATCCATTGAACCTTTTCATCAACAAACTGCAAAGGGAAATTGCTTCAGAAACCCCTCACATAAATGAGCAAAAAGACTACATAACAAAGCCAGACAATAAGAAAAACACGCTAATGCAGCTATATTTTTTCCTCCAATAATTCCCTTTGAGTAAATGGTTTGTATGAATTTATTAAGAGTTTGCATGGCCCTTGGAGAACCAGAGTGAGAAAATGGCCCTTGGACTAATTATTTCATTCAGATATAATGATATAATTAGTCCTCCTTAGTCATGACTTCCCAACAAGTTTGAAGAGGAAAAAAAAAATTAAGAATGACAGGATTTATACATAAGCTAAATGCAAACCTGTTTTAAGAAGAGAGCGGCAATAATAGCACCACCTTGTCGACCACCAGTGTTCACCATATCAGCCACTCCAGATTTCATTGTTTCCCAGTAACTTTCCTCCATTGGCAGCCTCCATAGTTTCTCCCCACTCACATCAGAAGCTTCAAAAATTTCCTTTGCTAGGTCATCACTGGGTGTAAACACGCCTTCAAAAACAATAGTTTTCATAGTAATCAATCAGAAGTATTTTCACAGATATATCTTTCAGGCCCAGCCTCTCCTAGAGCTTACTTCTTCTATTTTCACAGAAGTATTTTAAGTGCTTCCATTGCTGACTAAAATATTGGGCCTCTTGTGACTCTCAGAATAAAATATTTGTATGCAGTCCATTAAAAGCTCAACTCCATGAACGACATATTAGTTTCTACTTTATAGTTTACCTGCAATTGAGGGTCCAAGAGCAACTACGCAGGCCCCAGTCAAGGTTGCCAAGTCAATAATCTGAAGAACAGTACCAATCTATTAGCATCATTCTAAAAACAAACAATTTTCAAGCTTCAGTGAATTGAAACCAAAATCAAAATAAGCCAACATGGTATGAGTTTCTAAATACAAAATGCCAAGTCAGCACTTTTCTCCAATTCTTGTATACAGGATTGAACTCACCCAGATAATTTTAAAGAATATGCATATTCATCAACTATTTGATTTCTTATTTCAGCCAGACAAATTATAATGTTTATAAAAATTTCTCTATAATGTTTATAACAATATCTCTATCTCTTGTTAAAAAAATAATTAACCACCATCCATCAAGCATACAAAAACTATTAAATGCTAAGCACTTTTTTTGGGGAGAGATACCTGGAGCTTTTATGATTTATGGGGACATTACCGGCATAAAAAAGCAAATGCGTAGCTGTATAAGGTTATACCTTTTCAACACCTTGGTTACAAGCATATACCAAAGCATCTGCCAGAGTAAGTCTACCTTCAGCATCAGTGTTGTTAACCTACAGAAGATGTTAAGCCCATCAAATCCTTAATAACAAAATGAGGTACAGCTATTACACATGGAAATAGCTTATGCCTTTCATTCAAATGTTCAAATAAAACGACCAAATAACATGACTCAGTATGACACAAAAGGTAAACTTAGTGTACTAAATCTAGAAATCAAAAAGAAAAATACTAAATTATCACCTCTATAGTCTTTCCATTTGAAGCTGTGACAACATCTCCAGGCCTCATTCCTGTTCCACTTATCATATTCTCACAAGCAGCAACAATAAAATGAACCTGCACATGCAGGATCTTTAAATATGGGCAAGCATGCAATATTATTATTATTACACCACAAAAGACACTACACAGTATTCATCAGAACTATATATAAATATAAATCAAACCACAGGAAATTAGCCACCAGAATGAAAACTCATTCCATAGGTTCATTATGGAAAACATTAGCTGAGCCTACGACAGAAATTGCACTCGGTTTTATGTATATGAGCCATGATTTGACACATTCAACCCATCACCGATAACCTTAAGTATAAAGCCTTGATGAAACATTGGAAGATTGAAAGACACAGGAAGAGGCTTATATGTTAATCAATTAAGTCAAATGTTATTCTATGGAAAGAAAAAGTCATGACAGATGATATAAATGACTGACCTCCACACCAGGAGGTTTGATTAGACCAAGTGCTTTAGCTGTGCCTAAAACTGCAGCTGAACCACCCATATCAAATTTCATGAGTTCAATTGAACAACCAGGTCCAGTCTTGATGTTGTAGCCACCACTGATAATATGCACACATCACAAGAATACAAATTAAGGAAAATAATGTTTTCATCATAATAACGAATAAAACAAATAAATTAAGAAGACAAGACTTTTAACATTATGGAAGAAATTATGAAAATATATTATTAACATTGAGACATGCTATTTTGCAGTGTCATATAAAAAAATTGAAAATAAATTCAAATAAAGATTGATCAAGATTACAATAATCTTAATTTTAGTTTGTCTGACACAGTATTGCAATGCATCAAAGATTTAATGATGAAATCCCATCAAAATTGAAATTAATTTACAGAAAGAGAATTTAAAAGGAATAACAAATTAATAAAAAAAATATACTAAATGTTCAACGCAGGAGAAGTCGTGCCTAATGTGGCTTAATGAGGATAAAAATAACTTTAAAAAACACTCTTAGTCAATAACGAGGACTCAGAATTTATAATGAATATGTTTGACAAAAGCACCTAATAAGCTAGCCAAAAGCTAAAAAGTTAATTATTAATTGAAAGTTAAAAATGATTAGGACAATGATACTATGACTCCCATTTTTTAACTCTCATCCTTTACTCCCTGACGTGACTTAATGTGGGTCATTGATTAATGTACCACTATCTTTTTCTTTGAAAGAATCAATGGTCCACACTAATCCACGTTAGGGAGTAAAGGATGAGAGTCAAAAAATAGGAGTCAAAGTATAATTTTCCAAATGATTAAGCTAACTTAAGCATTCGGTAAATAAATAGTTTAACTAGTTGATAGACGTATAATAACATAAAAAATGTGCTTACATAATTTTTTTACTTTGTAAATATATATACTTTAAAGTAATTATAGTTTTTTAGTTATTTTTGAACTATTCTTGCATTTTGTTTACAGAACAGATATTTATTGAAAAAAAAAAGGATAAATCATGTAATCATCAAAACAAACAATGAAATATTGAAGGGAATAATAAATGAAAATTTTGATTAAAGTATTGAAGATAAAAATGGAAAAGAAAGAAATGTTACATACTCAAAAGCTGCTTCAAGTAGTATCTTAAAAAATACTGCTGATGACATAAATATGTTCAAGTTAACTAAAATGTCTTGCCAAACACACTCAATATAGAGGTGGAAACAATGAAGCAATCTAATTAATATCTCATATCCAAGATATATCTACCATGAGAACATCAGCATAAACTTTACAACTATTTGAAATTATAAGACCAGAATCAAAAACATGCAAGATATGCAAGGGAAAAGAAGTTTCAATTGACCAGTCTAGTATTGAAGTTATAATACTGGAACCAAACCAAATGATCACAAGGGAAAACCCCAGTTATGAAGTTACAACATCATAACCACTTGAAATTTTGTCATGCCAGATTGAAGTTATAATACCAAAATCAGAACCACTGGGAAAATCCATTTCCAGTTTGTCCGTAATTGAGTTACTGGTAAAATAAAAGAATAAATAGGTCAAATAATTACCTGTCAAAAGTCAAACCTTTTCCAACTAAAGCCAACTTGACATTGACAGGTCCACTCGGTGGTTTGTAACATAGATGGATAAAATGAGGAGGATTTGCCGAGGCTGCAGCAACACCTAGATAGGACCCCATTTTCAGTTCCGCACATTGTTCAGCATTTAATATTTTTGCAGTGAAAACATCACTGTAGGTAGAAGCAATATTAGCTGCCTCTTCTGCCAACACCCCTGAGATAAACAAATTACCAAGCACAGATCAATTTTAGAAAACCATAATTCCCTCACAGATATGAAACTGGCCAATTGCCTGCCCAACAAGGACTAGAAACAATATATCATATATCATATCATGTACATTCAAAATGCCATATGAACCTGGTGTGAGCACATTAGCAGGAGAATTTACAAGCTCCCTTCCAAAGATAATTCCAGAAGAAACATCTCCTGCATACTTGAGTTTCTTCTCCAATTCAGGTCCTGTCCCTAGACCAATAATGTCAACGGACTGAAGCGTTGGTTTTTTTGCTTCTGACTTGTATCTATTATCTTCAAATAATCCCAGCACAGCCCCTGACACATTTCAAGCCCACACATCGTCAAGCGCAACTACATAATCACAGGCTTCAATACATTTCAAACAAACACAAACCGCAAATTCAATACCAGAAGCAATTGCATAAGCAGTGCTAAGCTTTGATGGTGCAGAGAGCCCTTCAGAAGAGGCAAGAACAACGGCAACACTGCTTGCTTGATAAGACTTGGCCGCTGCCACTACGGCCTCGCCAAGACCCTTAAAAGGTGCAGGAGTGGAAGGTGACTGACCAAGACCAATCAAGCTAACCCTCTTTGATCCATGTCCTGTAATTCTAACAACAGTTGATTGACCAACTTTGCCAGAGAAATCCTCTTCAGAAGACACTTCAGCTAAGATACCACCCAACTTTGAGTCGATCTTGCTCAAGATCACATTCTCAAACCTCGACTTTGCATCTCTAGCCAAATCTTTCTCCGTAACACCCACTGCCAGAATGTCCCCTTTCCATTCCGTCACATCAACATCCTTAGCAGTGAAAGAGATCTACCACGAATTTCCACAAACACAAAACACGCATTTTCAGCATAACGCCAATTAACACAGAAATACCAAAAAAACATATTAAAAATACATATGAAATCCAAATTCAATTTGGCAGAACCAAAAAAGTAAAATCGAAAGTGAATCCCCACAACAAAAATAATCCACAAGTTACCAGCTTTTGAATCGTTAAAGCAAATGCAAAGTTAAACAAAATATGGGGACGGAAGATTGAGGGAGAAAAAATGTGTTAACGAGTTTTGACCTTGGGGGTTTCGATATTAGAAGGATGTGTGAGACCGAGAGTGGCACGTGCGAGAGTTTGCGACATGAGTTTCCTCGCCGGAGAACGCAGAGGGAATGTGGCGAAGTGGAAACGCGAGGGGAATCTAGTGAGAAAGGGAGAAGACGAAGATGTTTTGAAACAAACGAAGATGGTAGCAATGGCTGCCATTCCACTGTGAAAACTCTTCCTTATTTATAATCTTCCATCTTTATTTTTCCTCAATTTCTACTCCCAACAATTTTGCATCTTCCTACAAAATTAAATACTTTTTTTTCAGACTTTTTCTCTTTGATATTTTCAATATTAATATTCCTCTCTCTGGTATATATAATCTTTTAAAATATGTTTTTAATCCATTATTTGCACATATAAGTTGATAATTAATTGATAGGTTTATAAATCCTACATTAATATAATCTCATGTTTCAAAACGAAATGGATTCCAAGTCTTGCGATTTATGATTGTTCCATGTGATATTTTGAAATAATTTTTGCTCCTCTCACATCATCCAAATTTACTTTTAGTTCTTATAAAAATATATGTATATTTAGTCATTGTTTCAATAAAGTTAAAATTATATCAAATTGGTTTAAGTTAGCAATTATGTTAAACTCCATTACACAAATGGCCTATTACACCTCTGAAAAAATTTCACCTTTACTTCGTCAAAGAGCATTTTGTTTGTTTCTTATTCTTACAAAATTAAATATGTCAAATTTGATTTTGATTAGACAAATTGAATTAGTATTTCGCTTTATTTATTGTTTTACATTGTTTTTATCGTTGATTTAGATTTCTTTTTATTTTTTGTTTCTTTTGGAAGGGTGATTAGTGACTAATGAAACAAGATATTTTCATGCTTATTGTAACTTTTGGCTTTGATAGATGCTTCTTTTTTTCATTGGATGCTTTGTCATCACTCTTTCATGATTTCGTAAATGCATGTGTATTTTTTTTTTCCATATAAGGAATAAAGTTAATTTTAAAAAAAAAAAACAAGTTTACAAGAAACTTAAAAACTATTTTTCTTTAATATATCATAGAGCGAGAACTATGCTATATGTTTTTCTTTAATATGTTCTTTAATATATCTTAAAAGAAAAATGTTGGTTTATTTTATTTTTTAAATATTCAATATCCTTATTTTTTTTTCATGAATTTGAGTTAAAAAATGTTACTCGACTCATTTTTTATGAGTCGACCCGACCCACAATGATCAGTAGATTAATGGGTTAATAAATTAACTTATTAACGAATAATTTTTTTTAATTTATTTTATATATTTATTTTATTACAATAAAAATAAATTGACTTAATTTATATTTTATAATAATAAACTAATTATTGAAAAATTATTATAAAGATAATAATTAAATATTAAAATATCAATGAAAATCTAAATCTATATAATTAAAATATTAAATAATTACAACCATAAAAGTTATAAAAAACAATGTAAATTAAATGGATAAACCATTTTTGATTTAATTCAACTCAAATTCATTTAAATTTAAAAGTTAAATAAACCTAGTGAGTTGTACTACTCACTTTTAAAAATACTATATTTTTTGAACCCAACTTATCTCAAATTTATAATAAGTCAAATCCACTCAGGAATTAAAATACATTTTAATATCTATGTTCGTTGATGTTTGTTGAGATAATAGGTGGAAAGATATGACATCATCTTTTCGAAATTTATGTACACATCACGTGTATTATGTAATCGTTCCTTTGAAAACAATTATTTTATGTTAGTTTGAGACTGTGTTTTGGAATAATGTAATTATTAAAATATTTAATTACGGTTGTGAACCACAAAGGAAAGAACAAATCTACGTTCATTAAATATGGCGTAGTTATGAGGAAAATTTTAAAATTAGCATGCATTTCTTGAAGTTATGATGTCAGTGATTGACTTTTTGAGAACATTATAAATGAGATGTTATTTTTAAACATGTCTAGAAACTTATTTGCTTAATTTTGATATTAGTAATAATAGTTTATTATTTTTGAAATAATTAAAATTAAATTATGTTAAAAATTATAAAGGGTTAAAATAATTTTTCACATTTTTATAATAATATAATTTTCCTACCATAGAGGAATAAAATTTGTATACCCACTAAAATAAATTGGAATTATTTTTGGAATAAAAGATATCCAAAAATATTTTTTGATAAATTTCTCAAGAATACGAAAAGAAATATTTTTATTTTTGTATACTCAAGAATTTAACCCTAGTATTTTAGTAATCCCATTAGAATAAATATTTATTTATATAATTTAAATTTAAGCTTAAATAATTTGTTGTCTGCATAAATTTGTGAATTTTATATACAGTACCAAATCATACGTTTTTTTCTATTATTTGTCCTCTCCAAATTTGATCATTAAATAGTAAATATTAAAAGAAATAAAATATGCAAATCTTATTTAATGTAACAAACACTTGCATCACATTGATTTTTCTTCTCTCCTTAAAATAGAGTAATTAAAAAATAAATAAACAACAATTATTGAATGGACAACCAATTGCTTAAAGATGTCAACAAACAACAAAAATAAAAAACAAAAGTTAAAAATTCATGGAAGACCCAAATGGAAATACACTATTAAGGATAAAAAGACAAAATGTGAATATTTATTGGGAAAATAACAAATTAAATATGTTAGTCTTACTCAGAGCTTACATGTCACTTAATGGATAAGGAATCACTTACACTTGTCAACAATTATTTTATTGCTACCAATAAATAATTCTAAATGGTAAGGATAGACATGGATTAAAAATAATCTTAAATGGTATCATCTAACAACAATAATTATCAGCATTAGTCGAAAAATAATATTTAAAATTAATTAAAAAAATCTTAATGTTAAAGAAAATAATACAAATTGAAAAATAACAATAATCTACATATTAACGAAAATAAAATATCAAAGACTCAGAAATACTCCCAACTCCATCAAAATTATTCAAGAAAATGACACATTAACCTTAATTAAACTAACATTAATATTCAACTGAAATTAAATTGACAATATCTCGACTAATTTGAAGTAAATATATATATATATATATATATATATATATATATATATGAAAAGAATAATTCAATTTGAGAAAAAATGTACTAGAAATATTTCCAAAAAAATCTTGTTTTTTATATTAAATTTAAAAATACCTAATTTTAATTGATTATATTATTGTCATAAAATCTTGAAGATTTTATTTTTTAAATTTCTACCCAAACAGCGTCGTATTAATAAAGTATTCGTTGGAAAGAACACTTTTAGTGCTTTAAAAATTTCAAGTTGTTATGTTGAATTTTATATTTTAAAAATAACATTTCCGTGAAATAATGTTTTAAAACTATTTTTACGAGTTTTTCCATGAAACATTTTCTAGGTGAAAATATAACTTTTTGAATTAAAATAAAAAAATCGAAATATTTGAAAAGGAAAACCCATTTTTGCATTGAAACTGCCTAATATTTTAATAATTCTCTAATTTATTTTTAAGTACTAAAAGAAGTTAAATTTGCAAACTGATAGAAGAAATAACAATATTATAGCCATCCAACTTTAAAATAAAACAACAACATACAGACTTTTTTCCCCTAAATACTTAATCAATATTTATAACTTCTTTAATTTTGTTTTAATATTATATCATGTCACTTTATAATACGTATATCTTTTTATTTGGTGTCATTTAAAATTTGTGAATGTATAAATATTAAGTTAAAAAAATGAGGACGAAAGAAAAGACATTACCAAAACTAAGTGTAGAGAAAAAAAAAATCATTTCTATTTGATTTAATTTATATATAGAATAACTTTCATTTTTATTATATAATATCTTTATCTATTATAATTTAACTTTAGTGGTAATAAGTTCGCTTTTATTTACAATATTTACGTTTTAATTATTATGTTTAAGTTTACATTTTAAAAGTTCTGCATATAATAGAAATTTAGAATAAAATCTCTAGTGAAAACAAATTTATTAATCCATAAGAAGTAATATAATGTAGTTTTTCTGGTTAAAGAAATAGTAAGATTATGTCTAGAATTTTATTTGAAACTATTGATATAAGTTTGAAAAATATTATGAGAGTTCATTTATCAAAATGAAGATAATTGCCAAAAACTCTTTGGTGGAAAAGTTATTATCGTGGAAGATAATTTTAGATCAATTTTGTTTATAGTAAAAAATATCAAATGATATTGTAAACTAAGCAGTAAATTATTCCAAATTATGGAAATACTATAAAGTTATAAAACTTACACAAAATATAAGATTAAAGACTACAAAATCAAATAAGAGTGCAATAACTATAAAAGATTTGATGATTGAATAGTTAATATTGAAGATGGATACATAGATTTCAATGAAAATAGTGAAGAAAATATTAAAATACCACAAGATTTTTTAATTGAAGACAATGATTCATCCTTACATCTTTCAATAGAGTTTGTTTATCCTGATTTTTTTCATAATAGGATGAAGCTTGGAATTTTTAATGATGGTAGAATGCTTTGTCCATTTTATCTTTGGTTTTAATTTATGATTGATTTCTAGTGAAGAAGATTTTTTTTTTAAACTCAGACACAATTTGTCAATATGACAAAGACTAAGAAATTAAAATTAAATTCATATTGAATGATATTAAATGTTCATAAATTTCCAATCAAAATATAAAATTGAAAGTTGCTATATTTTAAGAAATATTGATCAAACAAACAAACTTTTGTTTTTTGTTGTAATGGTACAAGGTTATTTTAAAAAAAATATTATTTTTGTAATAGTAATTACAGAAAAAAAACATGAGTAATAAAATATTCATACCAAAAATAGTTCAAAAATTTTAAAAAATTATATGTGTGGGTTATTGACTAAAGAGTAAGGGTGAGAAAACGGGTTGGGCCCAACGGGCCAGTCCATGAGTCTATATTAAAAGAATCGGGTTGGGTTGAAGATTTCAACCCATCAGCCTTGACGGGTCAAAGTACGGACCAGTCCGTCCTGGTCCGTTGGTCCGTTTTTAAAAAAATAAAATAAAATAAAAGTATTTAAAAAGATTAATTTTTTATATTATATATTTTAAATGTATAAATAATATTTTAATTTAAATCATTAGCACCTACAAATTAAGTTTGAATTATTAGTTATAATTGAATAATTTAATAATTATTTTAACTTATTTAATTAAAAACATTAACTAATCAATTAAAATTTTAAAAAATACTTTATTTGATTAAATATGACTTTAATAATAATTTATATGTATATATAAACAAATTTAAAAAATAAAAAAATTTGAAAACAAATTAAAAAACTTAAAAAAAAAACAAAAATTGGACAGGCTAACCCGGCCCGATCCATTTTTCACGGACCTCATACGAGTCGGGCCAAAACGAGTCGGACTAGCCCGTTTTGTCACCTCTAATAAACAGTGATGTACCGATAATTCAATTTGGATTATAGTTATATATTTGAGTCTGACACATATTCGTATATGATATTTTAGGATATTTTACCGATACTTATTAATGAAATATCTTATTTATTAAACAACAATACTCTTATATGATAATAATTTATAATTTTTCATGTTGACAACTTTAATAAATATGACCTTAGTTTGGATTCATACTCTAACAATCATAAATTTATCATGTTTTTAAAGAATTATTGTACACTTTTCAATATTCATATATCACATATTGTATCATATTATTTTCAAAATAAAGATATCAGCATATTGGATACGTGTCGTATCTGATACCAGTAAGGTATTCTGGTATTCGTGCATCATATATCATAGGTGAACATTAATGTCTCTCAAAAATTTGCAAAGAGACAAATATATGATTTTAAAAAGATAATAGTTAAAGACTAAAGGATCGATCTATATAACTTGACAAACAAATTAGTTAAACATTCAAACTATTCAAATATTATTGAGTAACATTCTAGCATTTAAAAATATGAAATTGTAAACCTATATAATTAGAGGTAATAAATAATTATACAAAATTAAAAAAAATCATAAAAGTGGGTCAAATGAGTCAACTCACCTTCAACCTGGCTCGAACCCATGGTTAGTCAAATTGACTCACACAGATTGAAATTCATTCTAACATCTCAAATAGATTTCATTAACATACATATAAAATATCTAGTAATAAACTAATAATTTAGGCCTTTAGTGACCTTCCCAAGCTCATGTGCTACTAACACACCTTCGTTCACATATTAATATACAATCATCACAAAAAAAATAAAACCAACCAACACAAGGAAAAAAAATAAGGGTAAGGTAATGCATTTTAAATGAAGAGAATTAATATATAAGATATGACAACATGGAAAACAATGTTATTAACTTATATTTTAGAGGAGAAGATCCAATTGCTAGATTTACGTGTCTCAATTCTAGGTCCTACTCAATTACTCACTCATCAAAGAACATTTTATTTAAGAGCCAACCTAAAAACTCACATATTCCTCATTCAACAAAATCAACTATCCACATCAATCTCCATGACTCTATATAATCATCTCATTCAAATCTCAACCTAAATGGCTCAAATAACAAACTATTCATTTTATAATCTAGTCCAAAAACATAAACAATTCACATTCATCAAAACAAAACCTAGATTCCAGCCCTCATGGCTCAAACAAATATCAACTCAGAGTTTTTCAAACAACACAAAGAATTTAGACTCTCTTGGAAGACTAGTGTATTGAATAGACTCGTGAGACTTTGCACGTATCACACTTACTTCCAAATTACTCATATTATAATCACATCCTGAATATTTTCTTTACCAAGTCATGACAAGATTAACTTCACTGGTTCCTTAAGTACGATAATCTTTCATATCATATTGTTTGCTTTGTGAAGCCACCACCTAGATATCCTTCTATACATGAGTTAGATACTAGTAGAGTCAAAACAGTCTCACTCACGGAATTACCTTTCAAAATAAACTTTGACATACATACAATAGTCGTTATTTTCCATTGAAAATACTACCTGAACTCAAACCTCACAATATCAATCTAAACAAAGTTCACAAAATCCTATATTTTCTAACAATCATCAATTTAAATGCATTCTCACACATTAAAATAGTGTATAGGAATTACATATATCATTAATGGCATATAAAATTCATTCTCAAACTGCTCAAAAGATCAAAACACATTAAATTATTCTTATTCTAATGTAGGTTTAACTTAGAGATTTCATTTCATCATATATATTCAGTTATAATCTATTTAGAGGTAAAAGTCCAGTCATAACCCACATTCTCAGTACCACTATACATTGTTACATGATTCAACAATCCAAAACACATTTTTTTTCTTTCCTCTCTCACCATTCAACAAGTCTAACATTTAAACTTTTCTTGAGCAAATTATCCTCCAAACAGTTCTACATATCTTCAATTAGTAGATCACAAACACAATTAAGTATACTATTCCACACAAATATTTCCGCAATTAGAATACATGTATCCCATATCTGTATTCATATAATTATAAACACAAATCACATATAGGTAAAATTATTAGTTTCTCTTACCTTAAGTATATTTCCAATACTACTCTTCTCCTACACAACTTCAATGCTTAAAAAAAATATCCATATCTACAGAAAGAAGAGTCCAATTAATGATCAAAGTATATGATTTTATGATCACTAACAAACAAATATTTACCTAGAGTGTAGAAAAATCACATTCAACTGAAAAATGCTACATGAAAAAAGGAAAACAAATTATTTAAAAAAATAAATGTTAGAAATTGAACTTCCTCTATTTTAAAATCCAATCTATTCAAAATTATTCTACTCAACGGTGCTATCAAATTTTGAATTGGATCAGCATGGAGAGAAAAATTGAGAAAAAAAATTGAGAGATGAGAGTTTACGTGAGAATATGACTTAAAAAGAAAAAAAAAAATAACAAAGAAGGTGCAACCTTTTTTTCACTATTTCTTTTCCTCATCTCTCTCCTTTTAAAAAAATTATAAAATTAGTTTATTTACTTTTTTATTATAATTTTTTCTCTGTTTTCATGTTACATCTATACCCTTTCTCATTATTTTGTTGCTACTCAATTAAAGTATTATTCTATATTTAAATATCACCATTTAAAACTCATTCTCAAATATATTTCATACTTTAATAATTGAAAATCACCTTTATTAACATCTACAACAATTCACATCCAGGTAAAATCAGCACGCATGCAAAGCATTGGCATGTTTAGTTTCGAATCTTAGAAAGCCAATATTTATAACTTCTACTTCACAAAAATTATTCTTTTATCCTAGTAAGTTTCCAAACATGCATTATATGATATCTTCATTATTTTACATTTTGTTGTTGTACCCAATGCCAATACATAATTTCGTTAATATCGAGATAGCATCTAAATCCATCAAAATATTAAAACATTCTGAAACTAAATCAGTATAATAGTATTCAAGGATATTTTTTATTTATTAAACTATTTGTCTTCTTTTTGAATTTATTATCTTTTACTTGTAATTTCCATTTTATTTTTCTTTTATGAAAAAGATCAAAAGTATTTCTTCTGACTCCTTTTATTTTAATATCTTTTCGTTCCTCTTTAAAAAAAATTATAATTTTTTTATTGTGATAATTGTATTATTAGTATTATTTTTACTATTATTTTTAATCATATGTATTTATTATTTTTACTATTTCCCTTTCTATTACTATTAATTTTTATTTCATTATTAATAAATTTATTATTACAATTCATAATAATTATTATTAGTTTGTTATATAATATAATATACTTAATTATATTATATAAAATACTATAACTGATTATCCAATTATATTATTTATATAATAGAAAATAATTAATATATAGTACATAATTATTACCCTATGTTATCTAATTTTTAAATTATCTAATAAATTAAAAATGGAGAGATATTATTCATTTTTTTCCATTAAAAATTTTGAATATTATCCATAATTATATCGATAGATCTTTCCTCATGATGGATTGAGATAATATTCACCATATTCATTTATCGTCTTCATTCACGTAGAAGAAAGAAAATTTAAAAAGAGGATAACATATAAATTATGTTTTTCCAAGGATAGATCTACGATATATTATTACAGACTCATTTAGTTATACAAAGAGAATATATGAAAATATTGGTTTACCAGCATTGTTAATTAATTGAGTCTAGTGTTCTATTGCTAATAAGCTTGCATTGGGTTGAATGGTAACCGCGTCAATTTCGAATCTTACAAAGGATAGGCGCATCTCATAAATTTATCACGGTATTAATGGTTTCTTAGTTTGTAGATTTTGTTTGTGGTAAATGGTTAAATATACAGATCACACATTCCCTTAGATTTTGGTGGTCTTCTTCTCAGTGATTCAATAAATATACTAACCATTTTCTGGCAATATTGTTTTTTAATGAAAAAGTGGCTTAGCTGTCATCATGGAAAATGTAAATCAAGATTCCTCGTGCCTTAACACGCAGAAAATTATTGAGTTCATGAACACAAGACAAAAAGCTCATCATTCTCAAGGGTTGTGAAAGACTAGAAGAGACATAGTAATAGTGTTTTGTTGTTCGTCCGTTTGTATAAATTACTCCAGCAAGGACGCATGAAAAAATTAATTTTGTATTTTTGGAGGTATACATAGGGTGACGAAAAACGAACCTCAGACTAACGTTTGTGATGATGATGATGTGTGAAATTGTGATGTTCATGAATCTCTCCCCATCAACTTCTTGGTTACTAGAAAAAAGGAACCAAAAAGATTTTGCGTAAGATTGAAATAAAAATGGAGCAGAAAGAGACATGAAACATTGGTTGTGACAAAGCAGCATCCATCACAATTATCAGTTTGAGAGAGCGAGTAATGCCCCACCACTGCTGGTGGAATCAAAACGAAGCACACATATCTATCAGAATGAGTAGTCCTGTTCCCACGGTGACAAGAAAAAGCACGCCACTGTTCTATCATTGTCATCCATCACAAGTAGGACTCATCATTCAGTTCAAACTCTAGCTAAACAACACAATGCGTGCATGGAAGTATGTAACTGTAATCAGAATGAGACGGTGTCAAAGATATTTCTAATCACCAATCTTTTTGACTGTACAAAAAATTGTACTCCAATTTGTTACGGCCTCCCTGGAGAAGCCACATACAAGATGATGAGTAGTTAGGTACTAAGTTGATTTAATTCTTCAACTAGCTATGGTTCCCGTTTCAGGGTTTGATGAGATGGGTACGTACACAATTTCTATTCCATCACGACTCAATCTAAGGCCTAAGTAGTATGAATTTGGTGCAGTAGATGAAGAGTATGAGCCAAGACAGTTGTTTGTTGAGTCGTCATGAATCACTCTGACGATAAACTCAAATTATCGATGGCAATGGAGAGATCAGATTCCATCACATGATCACACTGCTTTTGTTGGGAATCGTCTTTGGTGACATTCTCTTCCTTCCCTTCTGCAGCAGCCATACAATCTTGGAATCTAAAGCAACTGATGAGGTGGTCATTTGTTAACCCCACAACCTGCATGAAGGAGTATATGACCGTGGGACCCACACCTCGGAAACCTCTTCTCACAAGGTCTTTGCTGATAACATCGGCTTTTGGTGTTTTTACAGGAACCTGTCGAGGATATCGGAATCTGCTAATTATAGGTTTGTGGTTCACAAAACTCCAAATATACTTGTCAAATGACCCGAACTCTTCTATTACCTGGCATCAGTAAAACCTGCAAAAAGTTAGTTGCAATGATAATCATAACCATGGTGCAAATTGTGCAAAATGTAATTATGACAGTTTAGTCAAAAATAAAGCATTGTAGCGTTTCATGTTTACAAAAGTATCAAGACTGATAGGTGACTAGGGACATACCAGCTAAGCATGCTGGCTGGTTAAAGAATAAAAATAATTAGGTTGCATATCATTGTTGTAAATTAGAATAAAAGCAGCTCAGGCTGTACACCGGATTAATATCATGGTTTGTCCCATATGGGTCATAGAAATTGAATAAGGGTCAGGACCACACAACCTTTATTACCTAACCTACCTGATCAACTCACCATTAAACACCAATTTAAGTCATTCAGTGTTTCAATGCATGGGGAAATGGGATGAAAAAAATAAAGTCTTCCCATTAATTTTGCAGAAAAATTTTAAGACATCTCATGGGTAATTACATGAGTTAGGATAACTATGCTGAATCACAGAAAGGAAAATTGTTTAAAAATAAAAAAGTATTTTAATTATTAATACTCTCGAAAAATAAATCAGCAAAGATGATCACTTTTATACTTTACCAATTAAATACCTTCTGTTTTCTTTTTTAAAAAAATTATTAAACTTGATTTACTTTTCAGGAATTTCTCCCAAAGATCAATTGCAGAAAATACCGAAAGATGTAAATTAAAAAAAAAAAAAAGCTTTCATGCTTGAGAAATATGAAGTAGCTGATTATATTCCTAACTAGAATGCCTAATAAGGATAAACATGCAGACCCCAATACTCCTCTATTTCGTTGATCATAAATAAGGAAGTACGAAGTATCACCTAGATCACTTGTTCCCTGGACATGTTATTAAATCCAGAGACACCTAATATAGAATGATTTTAGGGTATGACGGTGCAATAAACACCAAGGGTGTAATCTTGTCTTTGAATGGTCCAGCAATCAACAAGTAATCATGATCCAACCCAAGAGTTTGCATATTCCATAACGAAGGGTTCAAAAGTCATGAGAAGGCTAATATACCTTTGATATTTGACGTGCATTCTCAATTATAGCACGCAGTTTAAGGTCGGAAAGTAAAGAGCTTGCGGCGGTTCCTGGTGCCATTATCTTCTTATCATTAAATTTTGAGACAGCAACTGGATCAAAATCCGCAAAAACTTCCCTGCAAAGAACTTTGTTAACAAAAATAATGTAAACAGTCAAAGAGAAAATAACGGGCTACAACTGATGTAGCCGCTAACCAGTATAGGTTTGAGGCCAAGAATGAATAATAATTTTAAAAATTAAATAAATTAAGAACATCTACAAAGGTAATACCTAAAGATGTGCCTTTGGCTTAGAATAGCTGGCCAAGTGAGTTCTGACAGAGCACTCGAGAGAACAAGAAGCTCAAATAGTTTCCTGCACAAGATAATGAGCGTCAAGAAAAAACATAATACAAGAAGGCGTATTCCTTTTCCGGCCAATATAACAAGATTACTTTCTGAGGATCACATCACATACTTGTCATCATGTACTGGAACTCCCCATTCTTCATCGTGGAAGGTAGCGTAACATGGTTCTAATATAAATGAGTAAACTTGGTCAGGAAACAACTTTGAAAAAGGCTATGTAGTTCAGAACTTAAAACTTAAAACAATAATTATAAAGGAATTTACAAGAAAGATAGAGCTTCTGTACATTAGACTCTGCTCCTATCAAGCTAAATCAGGCTCATATAATGCATTCACTCAAGATTCCCAATTTTCTCTTTAATGGCTGAAAAATATCAAACCAAAATCTAAAAAAAAAATAAACATATATCCGTTGCATGCTGTATTACGCCTTCAGCTACAAACGCATGCATGTTGTATTATATTTCAAGAAAATGAAGACAGCTCGAATATCTGTGTCGATAAACTCTACTTCACTCTCATTTCAAAATAATTCATATCCTAAAGAATACAATGACATACAAATGGAATTAAACACTCAATTATCAAGAACTGAAATTCATCCTGTAACCGAGTGAGAATCACACAATTCACGCTCACATGAGCTCCAATAAGACCAGACAACAGAAACTATCTGTCGAAAGGCCTATGGTACAATGAATTTTTCATCACAACATAACAAGACTTCATACTGTAAATTTGGAGGGAGTGAAAGAAGATGGAGAGGAATACGAACCAGTATTAGGAGTGATCCAAGCACACCTCTTCTTGGACTGTGACCCATGAGGAGGAGACTCCAACACACCATCAGAAGCAACACTCCTAGGCTTCGAAACAGAGCGCTTCCTTGTGCACCCCAAGCTAGTAGACCGAGTCAGTCTTCCAGTAGAAGCACGGCTACGAAACGAGTCAGTAGATGCATCAGACGAACATGAAGCATTGAGAGACAAATTACTGTACAGTAACTGCTCGTGCCGGCGCAGAACACTCGCAGAATGTGACTGTGGAGAAGTAAGAATCGCAGACACTTCCTGGGATTTCTTCTCTTTGGCCTCATTGTGCAATTTCTCAGCTTTCCTCAGTGGCTTAGAAGCGGGCTTCCGGGAACTCCATGACCCTGTTTTGTTCCCACCCGGTCCAAACACAGGCCTTGCAGCCTCTGAGTCACCAACATTCACAGACCTCAATCTGGGACCAGACATTCACACAATTTTTTTTCTTCTTCAATTCACCACTCACCCCTTCAGATGACTCTTTAAACTCTAACTATCCACTTTTGGAAGCTTAAGACGCAATAGAAAAAGCATGAACATGTGAAACTTTCAGCGAACACCTGGCGTACAGTAACGAGGGTTTCTAAACAGATCTCAGAATTTCACCCGAAATATGCACTGAACAGGGTATCACTTAAATCACATCCAAAACCTGCAAATTGACAGACATTGAAACACGAAACCCGTTTTCCTCTCTGACCAGATTCCGAAATCAGCTCAAAACCCAGAAAGGTTGAAGCCGGTGACGGAAGCTGCTGACACAACGGGATCAAGGTGTTGACCCTTTTGAGCAGAGCTAGGGTTTAAGCTGAGTTGCACCGTGCAGTGGTGCTGGTTTTGGAAATGAGGCTAAGAGAGTCTTCAAAGGTTGAAATTCCATTCTGCATTGTAGAGAAGGAGGCTGCTCCCAGCACTACAACCTCGCTTACACGCATTCCTCGGCAAAGTTTATGTTTTTTCAATTTTCTTTTGTTTCCCAGAGAAAAAGCAAAGAAATTTTCCGGGAAAAGAGGCGAGGTTTGGGAGTAAGAATAACAGAAATGATAAAGATTGGAGAGAGAGAAAGAGGGTCGATGAAGACAAAGGAAGATACAAAAAAGAATATGGGAGATGAGATGAGATGAGAGGAAGGGAGAGAGAATGGGAGAGTGAGGAAGAACAAGGCCTCTTGAGTTGAGTGAATGAGTGACGCAACGTCAGTAACCATCCTTTTCCTTTAATATAATACACTTTTATCATAATCATCACAATCAAAATAACTTAATTCAATTTTTTGTATGGAAAATGATAAAGTGACTCCTAAAAGTTACTACTTTTTTTACTCCCTTACGTGTTATTGGCAGGTGGAATTTTGAAAAGAATTTTGATTTATTATTTTAATTGTTGATGTGGCATTGAATACGCGTTGAAACTTAAATCGGGAGAAAAAAAGGACTAGGTTTTGAGTTTGTTTCGTGTGTCTTGCTCAGAGAAAATTGTTCCTGCCTCTCACCATCATCTTTTGATACACACAATTGGAACCGAGACTCAGAGAAAAAGAAGTGACTAGGGTTTCATTAGAAAGAAAATGGCTTTTGGGTTTGCTTCGTCTCTCTTACTCGGAGTAAATTGCTCCCCCCTTTCGCTCATCGTCGTAGATCGTCGGACTGTCGTCGCTCCAGGCCGACGTAGGATCTCGCGTTCTCTAGTCGTTGCGTCAATGATGACCGTTTTCCCCTGTCGCTACTAGCGTGAGGTCATGTTTCTCCATCTCTGTTTCATTTTTTAATGGTGTGGTTTGGGTTCTGATAATATTCACCACCTAAAGAGTGAGCATGCCTCTTCAACTTTCAAGCATCCATCTAATGTTCCATGTAGTTTGCCCCAAATTGGACAATTTTACGTCTCTATGCTAAATCCTACTTTTTAAGTTCTTGTAATTTTTGTAGGTGGCCAAAGAAGAATTATCGCGTGAGTGTGATTATCGATTGGAGGCAATGAATCAAAAGTTGTACCAAGATCTTCTTGATGGGGTCGAGCGATTTTATTTTCCAATAGTTGTGGATGCTATTTCAAGTAGAAGAGTATTAACTATCGAGCTTGTTTATGGTAATTATAAGAACTTTAACCACTTATTTTTTATGCATTTTTCTATACATCTTTACATGCAATTTTTTGGTACCATAACTTGCATAGCCTGTTTACACACTTAAATGATTTAAGAGAATAAAAACATTTGTGGTGTTCGATGCAGTTGCATATCCTGTTTAGATGACAATGCTTTCAACATATATGTAGTAATTATTTGTGTGGAAGATATAGTTTTCCATATTGGATAGTAGATTTTCCCTGTAGATGGTCCTATTTTATCTCACATAATCTAATTTGGTAGCCATTTACTAAAAAAAAAATTGTAATTCATTAAAAGTGAGAAGAAATGTATGTTAACTATAAGAAAATTTATGTGATTAATTATATAATTATGTTTGGAGAAATTATCACCTTCAATCAGACACTTTTATGAACACAAATTTGTCCATGTTTTTAATCATTCTTTGGTACTTGTTGAGAGATGCTACTTGTCCTATTCATTGAACAAGGGATGATTTCCTTATTACTTCAATTTTTTGGTTCAGTTGGGGGAAAAATATTTATGAATTCTTGATTGCTTATTTAGTTTGATAATCAAACGGTTTACAACATTGAGATCAAATAAATAGAATGATATTCTTGTGAATTAAATATTTTGCTTATCTTGCCACAGGAATTACAATTGAAAAAGTGGCATCACTGGACCAGGAACTACAATTGCTTATTCTTGTGGATTTTTATTATTGTTTATGATGCATAATTGATTAGATTCTAGCATGTGTAAATGGTTATTGTTTTATAATAATTTTCATTTTGTTTTCTTGCATTCAATGTTAAAGAAAGTGTAGTACATTGCATCCATTGGGTTCTTTGGTGAAAAGGAATAGCGGTGTTGAGGTAATTAAGGTTGAGGATTAAGTGGTTGATTAAGTTTCTTGTGTAATTTTTGGATTTGAGTTAGAAAACAAATAAGCATCAAGACTGTGAGACTAAAAGATAACAAGAAGTAGTCATTCATAGAAGAAATAATAATATATCTTTTAAATTGTATTTTGCCCTACTTGTATTTCATATTGACAATGGCTCTTCGAGTCTTTGAGCTTTGCATTAGAGGAAATGAGTCCAAAGTAATAAGATAATATTCTTGTAAGCAGTAAGGTGTGATGATCTTACTTGCCACTCTTTATACAATCTTTGAATTTA
>Ga0214543_1005511_pt1 | contig 23232 bp, 6 predicted proteins | sample CNSS2metaG_FD_160094 | JGI IMG/M metagenome (GOLD analysis project Ga0214543, IMG submission 160094) | Root nodule microbial communities from cowpea collected in UCLA plant growth center, Los Angeles, California, USA - CNSS2 | ecosystem: Host-associated > Plants > Roots > Nodule | place: USA... | reverse complement strand
AAAAAAAAAAACAAAAACAAAAAAATGCCTTTGAATTCGATTCTGTGGTGTCAACTCAACTCGATTCTTCTCAGTGTGTTGTTTCTTTTTTGTTGTTCTCTTGACCTGAGCTCCGCAAACGATGAATTGGTTGGAGTCACTGATGATGTCTTCACTGTTTCCAGCTTCAGCTACCCTCAGACTACTCTCGGACCCTTTGATATGCGCTACATCAGAGGTTGGTAATGGCGACCCTTTTCTTTATTTGCTTCAATTCTTCTGCTTTTTGTCCCTCGTGATGCATTTCACCATATGGTCTTTTATGGGTCGGAAGGGAACTGAATTCTGAAGGGTATAGGTGAATTAGCATGGCAACAATTTCTCTTTCCTCTTTTATGTTTTTTGTTGTTGTTGATTAACTTGGTCAATTATCCACTGCTTCTTCATATTGTTATTGGTTGAAAGAATTTTTGGTAATTGTGCTGATTTTGTATCTTCATGTTTTCTCGTGTTTCAGTTGACATACCACCATGGTTTTCTGCAGTGTCCTTAGCATTGAACTCGGATGTAGACCTTGTAAGTAATGTCTCTATTATACTTTCTAGATCGGGGCACTTCAGAATAGCATCTATATTGATGTCTTTTGACTGGGAAAATTTGGTTCCTTCAGATTAAATAGCTCTCGTGTTTTTCTATGTTCATATTACTTTTGTGTTATAATGCCTCGTCGTAGTGCATGCGTTAATATTAACAATACAATGCCTGATAAAACTCCTGTATTGGTTATCATATCTCTTCTTAATTTTATCTCCCTATTTATTCATTCATTCAAATTATCTATTTAAATTGCTCCGTTTTTTGTTTTGCTAAAGAAATTTCTTGGGGAACCTGATTACAGAGTTTTGACTTATTTTGGCTCCTCATTGGTTCATAATTACTTTGTTTTTAGGATGTTTCAAGAGTTGAAAGGATTCCAAAAAGCTCACTGCCCATCATATGCTTTAGAGATGGCAGCCCTCCTCTGCCAGATGCTTTAAACATATCTCTGAAGGATTCAGCTGTCACAGGTAGAAGCCCCCCCAAATTATATTAAACTTCAGTTAATTGAATTGGTTTTTGAACTTAATATCTAAGCACATTATATCTTGAACTTTGTTTTATGATTATTGTAGACTTAGAAACTTTTATTAATCAAGATAGAACTTTGGAGCTATACTAAATTCCCACCATTTATCAAACGAGCATTATATTTCTATTCTATAGAAGATTCTTTTGATTCATTAGTATATGTTTAGATTTCTATCCGTAATTTTACATACCCTGCAATGATGGTTTCTCTTGGTTATAGTGTAATGGATGAATGCCAAACTCATGGACGTATAATGTTTGTTCATTTCTTAGTGTTTCACTTTGTTTTGAAGCACCATGACAGGAATTGATCACATATTCCTTCTTCCTATTCTTCTCTGATTCTTTCTTAATGAAGAAAAGGACTACATTTTTTAAATTGTCATGCGTATTACCATTCCATAATGACTTTTCGTCTACCCTTTTTTCATCAGGAATAAATGGTCTTGACAACGAGCAGTGTTTTCCTATGGAGAAAAACATCACTATGAAATTGACAAACGAACAGGTATTATAATAAGTCTTCTTTTTGTTCTTTGCAATATCTTTATTACTGCTTTAAGCACAATGCTCCTTTACTTTGAGATCTATGATGACTTATCTGCCTTAGTATTAAAATTCCTAAATTAATAATAAGGAGGATTAGATCACAAGCTATTTTTCTTATTGTCATAATATCATAGCCAATAAACATATGAATTATTTCTCAGATATCTCCAGGTGCATGGTATATTGGTCTTTTCAACGGAATTGGAGCTGCAAGAACACAATCGAGGATGGTATGGTTTATTGCCCCAACGTTACTTTTATCACAAAGAAAACTGAATATTTGTACTATTTTTTAGCATGTGTTGCAACCATTTGTTATCCTTTCAGTGCTGTCATTTGCATATTTTTATGCTAGAAGGGCTGCTAGTATGTTGATGCAGTTACTAGCTTTAAGAATCACTGTTCATAAAATTATGTTCTTTTTAGTCCTGATTTTTATTGTGCATTGTGGAATTTGTTGTTATTATTTCTCTTAATTCTAAATTGTAATGTTAAAATTTTTGTTTCTATTGAAATTCTTATACAGCGATTATGTGCTAACTACTGCTCTTAAATTATGATAATTCCACCAAAAAATAATATACGTACCCCATTTATTTCTTGTAGAGCTAGTGAAAGAAATTAAACTTCAATGTACCAGTGGGTTCTAAAGCCAAGGGAGTAGATTTTCTATAGATAGTTATGGTCTTGTACAACATGTGTATCTAGTAAATATTCTATCCAGAATGTCAGATTGTACACAACCTTGTACTGATTTTTGCCTTTATCTTTGTATCTCGTCTCAAAGCAAAAGTTCCTTATTTTCATTGGGCTTAATTTTTTCTCTGAGCCAAGTTCCTTATGTAATAATAGACATGGAAGAATAACAATTACTTCTCTACCTCTACAGATTATCCGTGGCTCAGCATACTCATTCAGTGCCAATATAAGCGTGGAAGCATGCTCAAATTCAATGATGAAAGGGGAGCTATGTAACAGTACAGTCTATCCACTTTCATGCACAGTATCTGATGCCTATAATTCCGTGAAGGCTACAGTGACGAAGCCACTGATGGAAAATGTGATGACCTGTAAAAGTAACCTAGATACATTTTGTGCACACGAAGGTGTACCAGAACTTTACTCTCTGGATGTAACTAACATGGTAGAAGAATTGATCATTAAGGTAGAAAATGTCAAATTCAATACTACAACTTCAAATAACACTTCTAGTGCAAATGATGTCAGATTAATGGGTTTTGTTCGCCATGGTGCAATTCCTTCAGAAACTTTGCATGATTATTCCGGTGATTTGAATAAGGCCCCTTTGATTATCCGTTATCCACTGATTGGACGTTTGTACATTAGTATAGTACCAGTTAATGTTTCAAAAAAGTCTGTAGGGACTTTGGATGGCAATTTAAAAGTTTGTTACTCCATGGAATCACAAGTACTTCAGTGTGCGCTTGGAAAAGCAGGACCAAATTGCACAATGGACAGCTACACACTTCAGGTAGTATGGATTGCTAGATGTATCTCTATCTCTATATTCATTTGAGATGGTGCTCTTTTTTTAATGCAAGGGTTCACTCTAAATTTTATAGTAGAACAGACTTGTGCTTTGGGCTATATCCTAGATAGAATGGGGATATGATCACATGCAATGTAGACTTATCTTGATGGTTAAGAAAAACATTAGCTATAACAAATATAAAGAATAGAATAAAATAAATTATATACAAACATAAGCCTTCCAGTAGCAAACAAAAGATTGAGCTACCATCTGAGCTGTACAGCTCAAAATCCAATCAGATGTTTATAATTTGCAGAAATAGAAACGTGCTTATAGTCAGCACACGCCTGGTGCTTATCTCTTAGAGGACTTGTTGATTTCTTTCCTAGGGTAGATGAATTTGTTTTCAGTACAGAACTATTTTATCTGCAATGCCGTAATATATGGATTGAAGACTTGTCAACACATTAAGTTTTCTAGTACAAGAAAGAATTAAAATATTGTTTTCACTAAATATTATATCCAATAGGAATGTTGAAGAATTTCCAGGATTTTAAGTCAAACGACACCCTGGTAGAATTAGTTCTATATCTTGTTGCTTAAAGATATTTCCCCTCTGAAATAAGTTATTGACAAGATAAGAATTGTTGTCTGCAGACAGTTCTAAGGAGAGGAGGTCCAATTCCCTTTGAATCATACTTTTTACCTGTGGTTGGTGGTGAAGGAGCATCTTCTGCCAATTTTCCTCTTGAGCCATTTTTGAATAAGTCATCAAATGAAGGAAGAACTGATGACATTTGGACTTATTTTACTTTGGACATTCCCCATGGTGCAGCTGGGCGGAACATTCACATACGATTATCGGCAGATGTCAAGATCAATTATGAAGTGTATGCTAGATTTGGTGGATTGCCTTCTCTTGATAACTGGGACTATTATTATGCTAACAGGACAAGGAAGAGTGACCAGTCCATGTTTTTCATGCTATATGATTCAAGTGACGACAAAATTGATTTTTACATCATTTATGCTAGAGAAGGAACTTGGGGTTTAGGTCTAAGGCATCTTTATACCAGCAGTGATTCTACGAAAGCGCAAACAGTCATGTCTGTTTCACTTGAAGGATGCCCAAAACAGTGTTCCTTTCATGGAGACTGTAAATATTCTTTTGATGCCAGTGGATTGACATCGTTCAGGTTTACATTAAGCCCTTTGCATGTTTTAAATTTATCAATTTTGTTTACATTTTAGTTGTTATATTTGGTCTTGAATGGGCCGTTTCTTGTAAAATTGTCAGATACTAAGTTACGGACTTCCAGATTATTTTATTTGTATTTGTTGCTCAACTTTCCAAAGAAAATTACCATTTTTATTGTTTACCTTTCCTCAGCTTCTGCTCCTGTGATCGAAACCATGGTGGCTTTGACTGTAGCGTTGAAATTGTATCACACAAAGGTGAGTGTTAATTCTTTTGCTGGCAATATACTGAGTAAAGTGGATAGACATAGTGACTTCTTTCAATCTAGATGTAAAAAGATAGAAATGAAGAATGCTCTACTCCTGTTTTTCTCTATGGTTTGTTGAATATATGGATATGGATTTGCTGTTAGGACGTCTTGGTTTTTTGTTCTTTAATCTGGTTGTTGAAAATTTGTGGTAGGGCATATACTGCAATCCATTTTTCTCATTGGATCAAACGCTGCAGCCATACTTCCTGCCTATTGGTCCCTTAGGGAAAAGGCAAGTTTTGTTTCTGTCATCTATTTTTCCTCTAAATTATTTTGTTGTATCATGATTCATCTACCTGTTTATGGAAATTGATGAAACTATTTATAATTATATATTGATTTAATGTAGAGTATAAATAATTCTAGATATTTAACTCAATGAGAAGGAGACAAATGATTTAGATTCCCAAGAAGTACTTGATACATACATTTCTAACAAAATAAATTTACTTGTTAAATAGATTGTGTTAACAATGAAACATGTAATTTCGTATTTGCAGGCATTTGCAGAATGGGTTTTATTCACATCCAGTGGAATCGCTAGTGGGCTATATCACGCATGTGATGTTGGCACCTGGTGTGCATTGAACTTTAATGTTTTACAGGTTACTGCTCTGCCTTTTCTAGTCTATCTTACTTTATGTATCTTAAAATAAAATAAAATAAAAAGAAGTTTGGAAACTGAAGATGTTACTTAGAGTCCGAGATGGGATAGAGAGAGATTCTAAATAAGATTCTCATTCTTAAAATGTTGGGAACTCCCAGGCCTTGGGTGTGAATCCATAGTAGCATGTTGTTGGGCTGTAATACAATTCAACAGTGAGTATACTTGTTTATCTGGGCATTTGTAGTGACTTGATATTTCAACATTTCAGTTCATGGATTTCTGGCTCTCTTTCATGGCTGTGGTTAGCACTTTTGTATACCTAGCAACCATTGATGAAGTATATAAGAGGGCAATCCACACAACTGTTGCTATCCTCACTGCCCTCTTGGCTGCAACTAAGGCAACTAGGTAAATTGAACTAGTGGGCAACAGCTTTGTATATATGCTGCCAAAGAGGTTTAACATGTATCTACACTGAATTGTGCAGGTCTTCCAATATTGTTCTTGTCATTGTGATTGGAGCTCTTGGTCTTCTTATTGCATGGTTGATAGAAATCTCAAAAAGATATAGGTCCCTCTCCTTTTCATCTGGATTATCACTAAGTTTCCTTCAAAGGTAAGGTCTCCGTGCTTAGTAAATTTTGTTGAGCATGGCATTTTCCAGACAGCGTAGATGGTCAATTTGTGCACTTTTTTTGTAGTATTTTATGGGCATGTATTGATTTCCAATTTAGAGTTCCCCTATGTTATAGCAACTTTTATGGCTGATATAATCATGATCTGCCTGTACTATACTAATTAGCATGTATTCATGAAACCCTTTTGTAAATTGCCAATCTGCACATCACCACTGTTTTCTTGTTCATTCAATTGATAGTCTGATTATGGAGGCAGTCCCTGGTTTTGTCTTGGATTAGGGATTTTTGCCATACACATTGAAGCTGGAAAGCTCAAAAAGCAGTTAATTCAACCTTTAAATTTCCCTTTTTGTTTTGTTCATTTTTGTAACATGATGGTGGGAATTCAAGAGGAACCATACTAGGTTCCTTCAACAAATACCTTAAATCTTTCGCTTTAAACTTGGACATGCTGGAGGATGAACACATTCTCTTAAATAAATCCAACCTGCAGTTTTATAGTTTACCTTAAACTTAGAGATGTTCTGAGAGATGACTTTCCACTGCAGCATGCAAACTATGAAGCAATGGTTCTGTAATTTGGTGAAGACACTCCTGAGACGGTTTCGCTGGGGCTTTATGGTGGTTGGTTTCATTGCATTGGCCATGGCAGGATTAAGCTGGACGCTTGAAACCAGTGCAACCTACTGGTTTTGGCACAGGTATTATTACTATACTACTATCCTCTCCATTGTCTCTTCTCTGTCCTCTCTAGTCTCATGTTTTTCTCTTTGAAAATGGCTACAGCTTTTGGCATGTTACAATATACACATCTTCTTTCTTCTTCCTTTGCTCAAAAGCAAACATTGATGATAATGAAATTTCACCACCTTCAAGTGGAAATTATGCACTGACTCGTCAGGATTCATTTTCAAGAGGTATTTAGAAGAACACATTTGGGATTGGTGGATGCAAAAAGGAAATTGGTGGGTTTTTTGGAGTTTAATTTTGCATTAATGTGACAGAAGAATGTTAGGGTAGGTGAATGATATGTCTGCTGAGTAGAACTAGAAATCAACCAACCTAAGAGTGGATTCTGAGGCCTATAAGATGTTAACAGGGATCAACAAAGCAGTCTCTTGTAAATTCCTTCTTCACAAGGTTTGCTTTTTACATTCATTTTAGGGTATGTATTCAGCCATAAGATAGGAGAAATCATAGGATAAATGGGTTGTGGATTTGGTTATGTAATTATAATAAATTAGAATATTAATATTGATAGCCTGTGAATTGCATTGTATATGGATAGTTTATGGTGGTAAAACAGTTCAACTTTGCTTGGTTGGTATTGTTTTTTAATTTAGCTGTCTATTGTTTCAAAAACTAATTTAGGTTAATAATCTCACATTTAGTATAAATAAGAAAATTGAGTAACATTTAAGAAAGAAAATTGAAAGTGATATTGTGATCCTTTAAATAACTCTGCTCATAACTCATTGATGTTAACCAAAAAATTCACAATTTTTAAAACATGTGTTAGTAATTTCTTTTATTTTTGTTTTAAGTGTCATTTTCAATTTTCAATATAACTTTTGTGATTGTAAATCTTACATGGGTTTGAAACCTAATAATATAATTTTTTTTTCTGTTTTAAAAACGATATATTTATGTATATTTATTTTCACTTTTTTTTAAATCATCCAATTTTTAATAATAACAAAATTTTGTGATAGGATTCTCAATTTTACACTTATTATTTTTACTGTATATTATATTCATAATTTAATATTTATAATCTATAAAAGGACTAGCTATTGTATTAGATAGTGAGGGATTAAGTAAAAAAAGGTTAAATTATACTTTTAGTCCCCATTTTCATAGCAAAATTTGAATTTGGTTCCTCAATTATTTTTTATCTCAATTTGGTCCCTATTTTGGGAAATTTGACCCAATCAAGTCCTTTCCGTTAGGGGTGAAGTATCGGTGTTAAATGGTGTGCCACGTGTCAGTTTCTGGATTTTTTAAATTTTTTTATTTTTTGAATTTTTTATTTTTTGAATTTTTTTATTTTTTATTAATTTTTTTTAAATTTTTTAAAAAATTAAAATTTTGCCACGTGTCAAGTGGACATAGTGCCACGTGGCAGTGACAGTGCCACGTGTCAATATTTGGGAGTTGTCATTTTTTCATTCTCAATTTGGTCCCTGTATTTTATTTTTTGTCTCAATTTAGTCCAAATTTTTGTAAAAATTGTGCAATTTTGTCCCTCTCCAAATTGAAACCAAATTTAATTTCTATATAAATAGGCACAAATATTTCTATCAAAATTGATATTTCAAGTAAATATTTTTAACAAAATTAAGTTTATTTTAATTTATATTTTATGTTAAACTTTATTTAAAATTGTTTTAAAGTTGTTAATAGAAAATAATGTTAATAAAAAAATTCATAAATTATATTGATATTTTATTACATTGTACTTTAATATTATTTTTTATTTGAATTTCTATTTTAAATAATTGCATATTTTTAAAATGTGTAAAATTCAATAATTTCTATACTTATATTTTAGTTAGTATAAAAATAAAAATTATATAATTTAAGAAAAATTAACTAGTTTATGTAACAATAAAAAACAAATAAATTTAAAATTTGAAAACAATTTTAAGTAAAATTTAATGTGAAACAAATTTAAAGAAACTTGGTTTTATTGAAAATATATAATAAAAATATCAATTTGAATAAAAAAAATCAAATTTAATAAAATATTTGTATAACATTTTATAATTTTTGTTTCAATTTGGAGGGGGACGAAATTGCATAATTTTTACAAAAAATTAGGACTAAATTGAGACAAAAAATAAAATAGAGGGACCAAATTGAGAATGAAAAAATGACACCTCCCAAATAGTGACATGTGGCACTGTCACTGCCACGTGTGGCACAATGTCAGCTTGACACGTGGCAAAATTTTAATTTTTTTAAAAATTTTAAAAAAATTAATAAAAAATAAAAAAAATTCAGAAGCTGACACGTGGTACCCCATTTAACACCGTTACTCCATCACTAACGGAAAGGATTTGATTGGGTCAAATTTCCCAAAATAGGGACCAGATTGAGATAAAAATTAATTGAGGGACCAAATTCAAATTTTACTACGAAAATGGGGACTAAAAGTATAATTTAATCTAAAAATATATATAAAACCAGGCTAAACTATTTATAATTTGTAAAAGAACTACAAACATATTTCACGAATGAAAATTAAGCTTTTCGTCACTCACACTCATAAAATATGTTTCACATTATAATACATTTTTGTAATACAATGCATTGTTGAAAGTTTTATGAAATTATCGCTTAGCAAACTATAGTACGCAAACTATAATACAGTTTTACGAGCCGCCTGTGCAAAAGAACAAGATGTAATTTTATTATAAAATATATGTATAATTCAACTTTTAGTGAAATTATCTTGAAAATCTTGAATCAATTTAGTGTCTTATCTTTATACATGCATGGACTTAGTTCTTTAAACTTTTTTTTTTAAGTTTAGTTGACGTTTCAAATGCGTGTCTTAACTAACCAAGTGTCAAACAATGTATATGTAAACAAACTAAAATACTATAATGAAATGTATTTGAAACGTTAAATAAATTTAATAAAATTTGGTTAAAAGAACTAAATCCAGAAATTTTCAATATTGAAAGACTAAATTGATTCAAAATATTTAGGATGGACTCATTCTAATTTTTACTATAAGAAGGACCTAAAACATATTTAACCCATATATATATATATATATAATATAATATATAATCATACTATTTCTTTTCGTTTGTACAAACAATAAAAAAGTTTAAATTTAAAATAAAATATTTATATTTTAAAATTTATGATTTATGATATTCGGATAAATCAACATGAAACTTGTAACATCCAAAATATTAACTCAACTTTTAACTCATCATTTAGTAACATCTATATTCAAAATTTCATACATTTTTTATTGAAAAATGAATTTTAAGAATATTACAATTTCTTAACATTGTGTTTCAAGACAACATTTCTTAAACCGACTTCAATAAAATAATAGTATAAAAATAAATAAATCATATTATAAAATATTTGAAGAATAATTTAAAATTTATGTGCTTAAATTTTAAATTTTGTACAATTGAAATTTTTACGGCTAAATTTTGTACAAAATTTATTTCATTTGACACCTTTACATAAGATGGAAAAACAAGTCTATTGAATTAATCAGTAAAACTATGCACATGTCATGCTTGCTCCAAATTCTTCAAATAATCTTTTAGCTAATTGAGTGAGTCACTGAAAATCAAACTTATCATTTCTAAACTAAACAAAATATAAACAATTAAAACAAACAACAATTAAAGTTTTTCTAAAACTTCAAACTGACCATGGCCATCCAACGTGGTCGAAGAACTCAGCTATGAATAAGCAACAATAAAAAAAGTGCTTCTAAACAATTGATTTTTTTTATCAAAATATCATACTTAACTTATCAACTTTATTTTTTAGAACAATACCACATTTTCATTTACCCTTTTCAACAATTTCAACATCATATCTATATCACAATTGGTCATAAACACAAAACCCATAACACCTTAACATATCTTAACATGTCTTTTTATGAGCTCAATAACTTAATGTCTTTCTATAACAAGAAATTCATATACCTATTCCTTTCACCGAAAATAATTTTCTCTAAGATTTTTTAGTCCTAAACTTTTGTCAAAATTGCAATCATACTAACACCATTACCACCCAGTAACACAAATTCACACAAATTCAGTACTCATTAAAGAAATTTTTAATCATCATTAATGTATAAGAATCACACAAACCAGCTATGTCATCACTCTATAATTCACTAACAATCAATATCTCCAAACACAATACAAATCACCAAAACTTTCATAATTTGACTGAATCAAACAAACTTTACCAAATTATTTACAGGTTCTGCATTTATCAATTATCATTTTAGAGTAATTTTAAATTATCAACTTCTTTTATTTTAATGAAGACTCTTATCATTGTTCTCCCTCCTACATATATTGTCACCACTTACAACGATTCTATATTCATAACCCAAAGATTAAAAATCAACAATTAAAAAATGGTTTAATGACCACAATTAAATGAAGATGTGTCTAAACAACAGAAAAACACATGCAACAAAAGAAAGCGACATGCATTAGAAAAATTAGAGTTACTCTATAAAAGGAGAAAAAGTTAAAAAGTTAAACTAACTTAAAATTTATTAACTTGTATGATAAAAAATTAAAGAAGATCAATTTATTAAGTAAGAAATGAATGATATTGAGAATCGAGAATAAACTTATTGTAAAACACTTCTATTTTTTTTAAATAAAACCCTTTCAAATCTTTTAACTTTTTATGATATATATAATATATATATATTAATAATAAAGCACATAGAGTATATATATATATATATATATATATATATATATATATATAAAATTCTATTCTTTATAATTTATATTCAGTTCTCACGAAACTTCTTAGATTTTCAATTTAATTTGTTTATATATTTTAAAATATTAATTTGATGTTCATAATTTATTTTTTTTAATTTTTTGTCTCTTATATAAAACATTCTATATTATAGATTTACTATATATTCATTAATAAAAGAATATACTACACATGTTACTATAAACTGAAAATTCATTTAATATCTATTTATACTTTTAAAATTAACATAAATAAAATTAGTGAATGTTAATATTTTAAAAAATTATTGGAAATCAATCCTACCAAACACATTTTGATTTTCTATTTTTGAATAATAGAACAAGACGCATGTAGTTTTCTATCCCACCGGTAATCACGTGTTGATGAAGGCTTTTTGAACATTCAACACTAATCTCTTTTCAAAATTTTCAAAATTTATAAATTTGAGGTCAACAGTGCTTTCTTTACAAAGTTGTATTCCATTATTACAAGTTTTTTTTTAATCTCCAAGAATGACTTTTGTGGAGATTAGTATTTTCAAAATATTTTTTAACATTTAACCTTTAATACATATTTTGATTTAGTCTTGGTATTATTATATTATATTTGTAGTTAATTAGGTAGACATTTTCATAATGTTATAAGTCAATGTATGTGAATATATTTGATTACATAATTATATGTCAACACAATTATTAAGAGTATGAGAAAGTATCAAAGTTAACGAGAGGATTATTGAAAATACTAAAAGGAATTAGGAGACAATTTTGAATATATTAACAACTTATTTAATTCTAATTTTTATTGGTATACCCATTTTATTATCATATTATAAGTTTCAATCCAATTATCTTACTATCATTTTTGTTACAATGTATTTCCCCTCATTTATGTAGAATGATTATACTAAATTTAGAAGGAATGCATGTGTTTAAACTCATGTATACTAAATTATCTTCCCAATCATTTTATTCTATTAAAAGAAGAATGTCACTATAATGTGTAGTAGAAATATTAGAAAAAATAAAAATGTTTTCATTAATATATATGAAATTATTGATTCTTAATATAGAGCAATATAAAGAAAAAAGAAAATTATTAAAAAGATAAAAGGTTGATTTGAGTGCGATCTTTTGGGTGTATGAGAAATTAGGTAGATATGTATTATAAGAGATTTGTAATTTTTTTAGAAAAAATAAACTAGAAAGTTTGCGATTTTTTTTGTCAGAAAAATTATATGAGAAGGTTTTTAATTTTAGTCGGGAGGATGATATGAGAATGTTTGCAACTTTTGTCAGTAAAATTGTATGAAATAGTTTGTAAATTTTTGCTATAAAATTGTATCAAAGTTTGTAGTTTTTGTTTTAAAAATTGCATTTTGAATAATACTACTTTTGTTATTTGTGGATTTGCGTCTTAAAGTGTCAAACCACTTTAAATTTATGTTGTGAGTTTATTTATGTTTCGTTAGAAGAGATTATTTTCTGATTGCATTTTCACAATCGTGGTATCACAACAGAGTTTCTGATCTTGGGAGGAAGAAAAACAATTTGGTATACTAACCAAAATCAAGGTTGTATGTGTTGCATATTTGGTGAGAGGTTAGTGTTGATGATTTTTTTTTATTTGAGTAATTTGTTAGTGCGTGTGTGATGTGGTCTAGCTTTGTGACAACGATGTAGAAGTTGTAGACATTGAGTGATGGGACGTGACAATAAGCAAGTGTAAGGATTCATTTGAAGGACTTGGATGACCTATGACACGGGCTAGAACAAGGAAAACATAGAAAGCTCTTTAATAAGTGTTGTCTATATTATTTGAATATAAGTCCAAGTTTCAAGGAGAAAGTACCAAGATTGTGAATTGCATCATGCCCCCAAGAGGAAAAGGACTAATGCACCACTTTCTTGCAATTTTTTTTAAGTTATTAGTTTGTTTAAATAATGGTCCAATCAAATCCTTTGTAAGATGGCTAACCAAATTATGTTTATCAATTAATGAGCTCAGTTTGGTTTTATTACATTGTAATAAGTGCCCAATTGACAACTTAGTCATCAGCTTTTTTGTAACTTTTGGGTTGTCACAATTTCGGTTAGAATCAGTCATTAAGTACTAGGATCGTTATTAGTTGAAGTGGAATATAATTACAATCAATGACTCTTTTGTATGTCTGATGGCTAAAGATTTTGTATAAGATGAATCATTTCTATCAATAAAGAGTAGTTAAATTTTATTCAGAAATATTAGAATTCATCTCTTTTATTTGTAAGAGTGATTCTCGTAAGTTTTTAAGTGATTCAACAATTCATGATTATATCAAAGGATTTTTCCATCCTTCTTTGTGTGTTGTCTCCTTTGAAAAAATGATTTTTTACTTCCATCTTTCATATTCACCTCTTGTTCATTCTTCTTCATCCAAATTTCAAAAGAAAAAAAAATCCAATTCTATTCTGTTTCATACCGAAAAAAAAAATTAATGTTAAAGCTTCGTTAGAATCTCTTTATTGATGAGACCTTTAGTGAATAAAAATATCTCATTCTCAATCGGAATTTACTAAATTTTCATATCAAATGATACGAATAAAGGAGTAGAAAATAAATTATTATAAAACGAAAAGTTGATTGGACTTGGATAATATGAACATAGGAGAATTTGTAATTTTATCTAGAAAAATTATACCAAAAAGGTTTGTAATTTTTGTATGAAAAAGTTTTTAATTTTCATAAAAAATTATAAGAGAAGTTTGCAGTTTTTATAAAAAAATTGTATGAAGATTTATATATAAAAATTTATAAATTTTATCTGAAAAATTATGTATTGAATAATAATACTACGCCTGAACCTTTTAAACATATATATTTTTCTTTTTCTTTTATATGGACACATTACAAGAGATTATTTTATTATTGCGGATTCGCAATACAAACATAATACAAACAGAAGTAACAGAATCTCTTATCTCAATTACATTTTTATATTACTAGAAGTAATTAATAATTGAAAGTATGCATTAAAAGCCGTGTCCAATCATATTAAAAATCACAATGACATTAATAATGATATTTTGAAAATAAAAAATGATTTAAACACTTAGCAAGAGTATGCTGCCATATAAATATATTATAAGTAGATTCATATTTAATTTAGATGTGAGATAACTGTCACACTTGCAGTTGCAGTGGTCCAGCCAACCACCACTTGTTGCACTACCAAACATGGTTTAATATAATAACGTGGCCCATTTCCTTCTCACCAACATAAATTGGATTAAGATCAATTTATTACTAACTCACCTACCTCATCAATCATTACTGCACCAATTGGGTCCAACAAAAACTAGAAATACTCAACTGAAAACGGAATATTATACACAAATAGAATACACCAATTATGTTTTCAATCAATAGAATACAAATTTTCCTCCTTTAGGATCCCAAGAAGAAGAAGAAAAAAAATGCACAATTAAAGAAAGTAATGCACTCATCTTTAATGGAAGTATGCTCCCCCATTGGTATACACAAGCCAAAACTCATGTACAATTTCAACATGCCACTCTAGTCAAAGACCAAACATCCTAAGTGCCAAAGTTTCCTATCATAGTATACAACAATGATTTTTCTTTTCTCCCAAGGCCATTGTTTGTCCTCACCAAGAGTGTCAGAAACATATTCTCTGTCACACTCACACTCTATTCTATTGATTGAAATTTTTTGAAAGATTCATTAATTTCAACCAATAACAAAGAATGTGTTCAAAGGAGAGCATCTGAGAGTTTGTTTCTAGCACTGTTTTGCATTTTCTGATGCAAAGGTTGCTGCTTTAACCTTGTCACTCTCTGAGTGAGGTGCTCCTTTGGGAAGTTGTGGAAAATGAGCGAAAGTTTGAAGCTGATAACTGCTCTCTGAAATCCTTGCGGATGGACCAGAGGATCTCGGCACATCTTTTCATGGTAGGTCTGTTTTGTCTACGTGGAGCCAAGCACTGTAAAGCTAGCTCCAGAATCTTATGCAGAGCCAAAGTGTTTGCAGCAGTCTGATCCAGTCTTGGGTCCAACACTGAGTTAGCATCTTCCTCCATGAACCTCTTCATAGCCTGCATTTGTACCAAACAAGTTCCATTGACCATGCATGCATTGAAGCTACAAAAGTCTTTTACACTTTCTAGTAGAAGTCTCACGTCGATTATAGATAAAACGAGTTTATAATATATAAGTGAGTGCAAGTTGGTTTTGTTAGGTTGAGTTAAACTTAAAATTAACTCCTTGATATGGTATCAGAACCCTGAGTTAGAGCCTATTCTAATGAAATTTGTTGATTTCTGCTTCATTCACAGCATAACAAAATTTGCACTGACAATGCATGTCTGTTAACTCAATAGAAGAGCTTATAGAAATGTCACATTTGTGAGCATTGTTGTAAGTTCTTTCAAATGCCCCTCAATGGTTGAGTTGAGCAACATGGATTGGGAAGGAGTAACCATGAAGAGAAGGTGCTGAACTATTCAGCAAAATGGGGTATCATAAGTAGAAACTGTTCTTCATGCAACTATGAAACACTACCAAATAGCAAACAAGAACAAAATGAAGGTGAGAATAGTGCAGAGTACTCACCCACTTTGCTGTTATTCGCTCCTTGAGTTCAAATTTTGGTTCAATGGGGCGTCTACCTGTGACAAGTTCAACAAGCAAAACTCCAAATGAATAGACATCACTCTTTTCAGTTAGTTGATAAGTTTTCAGGTATTCAGGATCCAAGTAACCAGCTGTTCCTTTGACTTGGGTGGAAACATGTGTCATGCCAGAATCACTGTCTGCGGCTTGTCTAGCAAAACCAAAGTCTGCTACTTTAGCTCGAAAATTTTCAGTCAGAAGAATGTTTGAAGATTTTATGTCTCTATGAATGATTGGATGATCTACAAACCAAACACAACACACAACAACATCAGATTCTCTTTCATCATTCTATATGTCAATAGAGCCTCAATTTGGTTACCCCTTAAGAGAATACTAAAGTAACATAACTATAATTGTACCTATATACATATGAAGATATGTGATAGCATGAGCAACATCAATTGCTACATCCAAACGTTGAGCAAGGTCCAGAACGCTCCCATGAATGCCTGTAACAGTTCATTGATCAAGCTTTTGTAGCAAGGCCAAGTCACAAACAGAAAATAGCTAAAAGAGTTGAGAAACTCACAATCTAAATGTTCTCTGAGAGTTCCATTGGGAACATACTCAACAACAATGATCCTTTCATCTCCTTGCTCCAAATATCCATAGAACTTGACCAAGTTCAAATGTTCCACCCGGGATAGTGTTTGAATCTCGCTCTGGAACTCCACCCCCAAATGTTTCTCATACAGACTCTGCAAAGCAAAAAACAATTAACAAATTAACATTCTTATTCCATGCAAATTGCTAGAAATAAATTGAAAAAAAAAAAAAAACCTTCTTAGCACGCTTTACTGAAACAACAGTCCCATCCAAGAGTTTTGCCTTGTACACAGCACCAAAACCACCTTGGCCAATCTTGAAAGAAGGAGAGAAATTTCTTGTCACTTGGAAGATTTCCTCCATGGTGAACTTCACAATGCCAGGTTCTTTCCTTTGTACTATGTTGTATGAACTGATGTTCATACCTCCATTTGAGTTACGCCCTCTCTGACTACCAGCTCTTGAGCCATTCGATGCAGCTATGAAACAAACACAATAATTCATTTAATTTCTCCATTCCATTGATAAGCATCAAAGATAAATCTACCTGTATATAGTAGCACTTCAAAATCAATAATGCTAAACACTAAAGAAAAAATATGCAAACCAGTGATCTGAATGCAATGTATTGATAAGGAATGAAGAAATTCCTTAACTCAAACGTTTAGCCACAGAACTTCAAAACCTGTAGTGTTTCTGATACATGTATAGATGCTAATCGTATTCTACATCTTTTTTGGTTACACGTACTGTTTTTTTTTTTATAACCATGCACATCATCATGACCTAAATGCAATACATTGATGAAGACTTCAAAAGTGCATTCTTAGTTCAAAAGTTACCCTGCACACAGACAAACAAAAAAAATGCAGATTTACTTAATTATTTATTCCAAAAACAGAAATCCATGATTATGGGAACCGGGAGTTGACCAGATTCTCGACCCATAATCAAAATTCAAAATCCAAATCATGATTAATATCTCACGATTCAGACCAAAATCTAAAATTCTCTTGCCACCTCTACCCTTCTTCTCAGCAGCTTAAAAATACAAACCTCTTGACATACGAGTTCAAACTACGAAAACCATAACAAAATAGAAGAGCGTGCGTGCGCGTACACATACACGTCCTCCTAAAGCTAAAGACCAAACTTCCAAGAAGTTTTTAGATTAGAATTGATGTTTAATCTTAAAAACCTTTGTTGATATTTAAGGTGAAAATAAATCGAAGCAAAACTCTATCTTTAACAGGAAAACAAAACTAGAAACTTAAGATATTGTATCAAAGCTTTTCTCCTTAAAAAAGGGAAAACGGAAGAACTAGTACTGGAAGAAGACTTAAACTCCTCGGAATCCCCGAGGCTCCTGGAGTTGTCGGATTCTGGGGGCGAGAAGCACGCGGCGAACATTCCGGTGAAGGACCTTGCGGCGGCGACGACGGGGTTCTGGCGCTCGGAGACTGTGGAGGTGCTGAGCTCAGACGAGGCGTAGCCAGGAGAAGGGGGCACCCTTCCCGGCGTTCTGCTGTGGTCGGAGCCCGATCGCCGGCGAGGGGGATATGGAGAAGCCATTTATGCTTTGGAGAGAGAAAAAAAAATGGCGGGTCGTAAGAGAGAGAGTCAACTGAAGTGAAGTAAGAAAAACGAAGACTTTGCAAATTTGTCTGGTGATTATAAACGGTGGGTGACGCTATTATGCGCCGTGGAAACCAAGCTACCTAAGCTAAGTTTTCAATTTCGGTGGTTCTTTTGTCTAAAAACGTTGTTTTACTACCGCTGTTTGTACGTGTGATTCATTGACAACTTACAACAACCGACAAAGCCACTCTTCAATTATAGTATATTTAACATAAATTATCGTATATTTCACATAATTAAATAATTAAGTCACTATAATTTAAAATGTTAAATTAGATTAATTTATAATATATAATTGAGTTCAAATTTTGTTTTATAAATTAATCTTGTAAGATCGAATTAAATTTAATGTTCACTTTTTAAGGTGATATTTCGATTTAGAACTTATTTAATGAAATTTGTTGTTTGTTAGATATATTGTTGAAATGTTATTAGAGTGCAATCAGGTCATCATGTATATGTATTGGTGTGAGAAGGTGTATTAAAAATCTCATGTCTGACTATAGATAAAACCAAACACTCTATTGGGTTGATACTAATTGTAAGAGACGAATGCTATAAAAGCAAATGAGATTAGGTATCTCAATTGTCTTAGTCGTAAATGATGGATACTACATGATGAATGTATCGACCTGTGTAATATTATTGTCAATGCATTAATTATCCCATCAGGGAGCACATTTTGCAAGAATAAAACTCAAAAAAATTAACGGGATGTCAATACAAGGAATATGAAGCATGTGATTTAATTCGATGCAAAACGAAAAATTTTATCCGAACTTGACAAACCGCAAATCCTCTTAAAAGAAGGTGTTGCCTTTGAAAACATAAACACAAGTAATGATGACTATCGTTAACTTATGCCATAAAGTGTTGGATTAAGTTCCGAAATGAATTGCAATTAACCGTAAACCTCATCTTACATATTTATAATGAATTAAATTTAATAAAAACCTTTTAACAGTTTGATTCAATATAATCATATTCATCATTAACAGAGTATGATATACAAATATATATATATATATATATATATATATAATTATTTTATTTTTTATATAATAAATAAATTATACAAAATTATAAAATAACACAATAAAATGTAGAAATATATTTTTTGGTGGTAATTTGTAAGAATATTTGGGCATTATATAATGTATCAATTATGGTAGGGTTGTTCTTCTAAGGATAACTACATTTGCAAGGTACCCTATAGTGAATGTTCAAATGACAGGTAAGTTGAATCTGGAAGTGTTTCTTAAAGTGATTTTGAAAAGTCCTAAATTGTTGTAACATGAAGATAAGAATGTTTTAGGTGTTTGAGCCAGTGGCTGAAGATGCAGAAAAGAACAGTTTTTTTCTGCATTGACTTAGAAAGGTGCTAACTTTTTAATGAATCACAGGGTTTTGATGAGCCACTTTCAAAGCATTATCATAGCCAACTTTTGAAGACACTTTTTGGGACCAAGGACAATATTGATGAAAATAACATTGAAAGAATAATTTATACATTTTTTTTATGTAATGGTTGGAGAAAAAAATCTCCTTTAAAATTATTGACGTCATCTTTATTTTATAAATTATTATTAATTTTATATTTGACAAAGTTAATAAGTAGGAAGTAATATTATTATACTTCTTGAAAACTTTCTATCCAACTCTTACGTTCTCATTGCAAACATAATTATATAACTTAACTATCATATATAATCAAACTTCTAATCTTAAATTCAAACCCAATCACGTTCCATCAATAAAAATGACAAAACTTTATCATTTCACATCACACACAAAAAATAGCGTTACTATACATCGCAAATTGAAATTAATTTTTTTATTGCTTTATTGGGTTATTAGCGTAAAGTATTCACTGATGATTAGTATTTTAACAAGGTTAAATATATTTTTGTTTCAAATATTTTAGTAAATTTTAGAATTAGTTTATTTTTGAAATTTTATATTAATTTAGTTTTTTTTTTTTAAAATCAATAAATTTAGTTTTTCTTTATCAACTTTTGTTAAGTTTATTTAACATTTTAAGTATTTTTTATAATAATATTTGAGTTAACATTGAAACAAAAATGTATTAAACGATATAAATAATTCAAATACTATCATAAAATGTATTTGAAATGTCAAATAAATTTAACAAAAATTGATTAAAAAAATTAAATTCACATACTTTTAAAGTTGAAAGACTAAATTAATTAAAATTTAAAGAAAAATTAATTTTAAATTTTACTAAAACTTAAAAAATAAAAACATATTTAACCTTTTTAATATTATTACTTTAGTATCTAATTAAACGGTGCCCTCTAGGGAAAAAGGTTTTAAGTCTCGGTCAACGCGGAATTTGGGTTTTATAGATATATTATTGCATGGGCGTTGATTATTTATACGTTATTAATTATTAATATTAGTTACAACGTTGTACGTAAGTGGTACTGAACTACACGCAATTTAAAATAAAAATAAAATAATGTGTCAGTTATTGAATTGAAAAGTGTAATTGAGCCTGATAATTTCCAAGCAATTGCCTTCTATTAAAATTCACCATTTATCTATTTACAATATCTTTAATAAATAATCAATTCACCAAAAAAGAAAAAAGTGACGATATTTTGACGTAAGTTAATTTAGAAATGTTCTTGAAGTTATTGTTAAAATGTTATTTAATTGCGTCTAAGGAAAAAAAATATCCCATTAAGTTGAAAGATGATTGATTTAATGTCCATAGTTAATAATTAAGAGTATAAATCATTTTTATAAGTGAAATTCCATTCTTTTATTAAAAGTTTGGGTTTATAAACAGAAAAATGAATTTGTTGAGCTTATTTTATAAAAGATTATTATTTCTTGGTAGATTATGTGATTTTTCTTTCCGTTATTTTCATAATTTTTTATCTTTCTGTTTATTCTTTTCAAGATTAAAAGCTCATTGTAGAAGTTCAGATGTAGAACATAAGTTGTATCTTAAATTTCATAAAGTAAAATTATTTTTTTCTATTTTTTCTTAGGTCATTTTGGGAATATGTTTGTATGTGATTCTTTTGTATTTAAAATGAATTTTCATGTGTTTGTAACCGTTATAATGTGTTTGGATCATTCATATGAGTTAGAGTTTGCACAACTTAATTGAGTTAGAAGTTCAATTTTGAGTAAAGTAAACTAGCTATTTTATTATTTTTATATGAAACTGACCAAATTTAATTTTGTAAATGAATCATGTGATGAATAGTGATGATCATTGTTTATTCACAGTAAAAAAATTTAAATTTAGCTCTCAAATTTTAAGACTAAAAACTGCAAACTATTAGGAAAGACTTAATCGACTCTAACACGACACAATATTGTTTTTCTTTAATTAAAAAATGTAAAACTATTTTTAACTTTTTTTAAATAAATAAATATTTGTATTATAGTGTTAGATTATTATAACTTTATCTGACTCTAAGTTATTTTTTTTTTAAAACACGTCCAAAAAAATGTAAAATTATTTTTAAATTTGTTTATCAAATAAATATTTGTGTTATAGTGTTGACTTGGTGGATGCTAACTAAAACAAACATTAAAACTAAAGTTAGTGTTTGTCTTACAAAAACTAACCTTACTTTTTTTTTTATACTTATATTTATTTAATTTAGTATTAGTTAAGCGTACGTTAACTCTAAAATAATTAAAACAAATAGGATAAATTTAGTAGACTCTAATCTTAATTATTTTTAATATTTATTTTAGTTTTTTTATAATTACGTTTTATTGACGCTAATTTAAATAAATAAAATATTAAAAATAAGTAAAGTTATTTTTGTTAAATTGATTCTAACCTAAATTATTTATATTTTTATAAAGTATATTTATTTAGGTTAGTAAACAAACACTGACCATATATAATTGAAATAAATATTAAAAATAAATAAAATTAGTATTAACTGAATCAACATTAATCTTATATATTTTTAATAATTTTTTTTAGTTATCATCACTAAGCAAACGCTAACCGTTGAAAAAACTAAAATAACTAGGGTAACTATTAAAATAAACTAAAATATATATAATGCTAATTTATATATTTTGAATTTTTGTGTGTTCTTTATATTAAATATGTGTTGTAAATTATTTTTAATCTAAAAAGCCCAAATTTAAAAAAGTCAAATCCATTATTCATAATTTTTTTTCTCACCTTTTATATAAATCTAATCACACTCATCTTCTTCGTTCATATTCATCTTCTTCATTCTCATGTACAAATCTTCTCTCACTCATATATTTCTTCCACACTCATTTCTTTTATCAACATTCATCTCATTCATTTACACTCATTTTTTTTATCCACACACATATTTTTCATCTACATCTTTTTTTCTCATTTCATTCATCAACATTCATCTTGTTCATTTACATTTATCTCCTTAATCCATTATAATCATTTATGTATTTATTTTATTTATATTATTTAACCATAGATGTGTTGTACAATTTCTTTTTCAAATTATTGTTATTTGTGTTAGTTAAACCCACTGGCGGAACTTGCTCGATATTTATGGGGGTGCCAAAATATACTTAAAATTTATATATTTAATTATGGATCCGTAAGATTATTTAACTTAATAATAATTGAATCAATACTAAAATTTTTAGTTATATTTTGTTTTTAATGTAAATAATCATATCGTCAGCAAAAAAAATTCATATTCCGTATTATTTTGCAGTCTTATTTTGATAATTTTCATTGTAGAAAATTATCTTTTTGATATAGTTATAGAAACAAGAAGAGTTAAAATAAGACGAGACAGATTAAAAAATCAATGAAATAGATGTAATTGACTTCCTATTTTTGTCAAAGATTTTTTTTATTTTCTTCCTCACAGTAGCTTCCATTTTATCACTTTTAAATAATTAATTTATTCTTTTATTTCTTCATCAATATACTTATGTTTTAAAAAAAAATACTAAAAGATAATTTATCATAATCTAAATA
>Ga0214543_1005507_pt1 | contig 23240 bp, 11 predicted proteins | sample CNSS2metaG_FD_160094 | JGI IMG/M metagenome (GOLD analysis project Ga0214543, IMG submission 160094) | Root nodule microbial communities from cowpea collected in UCLA plant growth center, Los Angeles, California, USA - CNSS2 | ecosystem: Host-associated > Plants > Roots > Nodule | place: USA... | reverse complement strand
TTTTTATTTTTTTAAAAAAAAAAATATTAAAAAAAAAAAAAAAAAAATATAAAAAAAAAAAAATATATATATATATATATATATATATATATATATAAAACTGAATGTGTAAAAAAAAAAAAAAAAGTGAAGTCGTCAGGCCCAAGGACGACTTTACTTTTAAAATATACAGAAACCGGCTTCCGAGAGCACGGTTTCGCTTTTTGAAAAAAAAAAAAAGAAACCGGCATGGTGGATGACGACTTCACCTTTAATGTCGTCTTCCACCACGACGACTTGATCCTATTTTGAACAAAAAATTCAAACGACCCTTCTTTACAAATTTTTGGTCAAAGTGACCCTTTTTACAAGAAAGCCTAAAATATTTTTTGAATGTATGCTCATCCTTCCCTACGGGGCAAATACCATCCAAGATTTCAATATCTCAATTCCACAAACCATGGAATTCCGAATCCCAGAAACTTCAACCAACAACACTGCTCACAATTTGAACTGTTCCTGTTTCTTCTGCATCTTGTCTGAAACGGTGCCTTCCGTGAGAAGAACCAGAATAGCTAAATACTTCAAACAAATGTCTCTCAGAAACAACCAAGAACATGTGCTGGTCCTAAGTGGGATTTGGAAAATCGCCATGACTAAACCAAACGACCCTGAATTTCCTTCCCTTGGCATCTTCACATGCATGGCCAAACTCATTAGTAAAGGAGTCACTCATAGAAGTTGGCTTCTTAGGCACCAGAACATTTACATACCCTACTACGCGGCACATATCATTGGTTCCTATACCATGACGAAACCCAAGTTTGCCAAAAAAGCTGTTAAGTCCTCAGTGATTCAGCCTTTGCTTGAGCTTCTTCGGGGTAAGATAAGTTGGGTTGAACAAAGGGTTGCACTCAGAGCAATGGGTCATCTAGCCAGACATAAAGCAACTTTTGAAGCCCTTAAAGCATACGAAGTAGAAATCATAGAAGCAGCCACGAACATAGCTTCCACGTGCCTGAACAAGGTATACGATGATTTTGTTGGGTTGAAAAAAACAGAGAGGTTGAAGTACCATAGGAACCTTTTGACAAGAGGGTTTGGAGGGTTTGAATTGGAAAACAGAAAGGCAGAAGAATGGGCCAGCCAGCTTCAATGTTGGTCTCTCTTTCTCCTACACTGCTTTGCATGCAGAGAAAGATCTCTGAGGCTGATATGTAAAAAGAAATTCTTGAAGAAGTTGTGTGGTATGTGGGGGGGACTATCAAACCCCTCTTCACCTTCTGGAATAGGACTTCTGAAAACCCTGTGTCACACACAAATGGGAAGAGAAAGCATAGCGAGTTTGCAAGAAGTTGTAGAGAGTTTGTGTCACGTGTCAAGATCCTCAGATAAAAGGCAACACATGGCTATTGAAAGTCTTGTTCAACTTCTCACAGACCCAGTTACGAGGTATAAAGTGATAGACACAGCAGCTCCAGCGCTTGCTGATTTGGTTGAATTAAGAGATGTGAAAGGGAAATACAAAGTTGGTAAGAAAATCATGCAGGTTCTCTTGCACGATTTCCACAAGATCAAGGTTCGCGAGTTGAGTTTGAGTAGTGAAAGAACGAGGAGAAGGTTGGAAGAAGTATGGGAAATGAAGGTGGAGAGAGTGAAGAGAGAGAAAGTGACGAGCGTGCAGGAAATGAGAGAAAAAAAAGCTTTGTCACGTGTTCTGAAAGAAGAAGGAAGTGAGAGATTTTTTGGTGGGGAGATTGAAGAGGCTGTGGTGAAATACTCAGAGGCTTTAGATTTGTGCCCATTGAAACTAAGGAAAGAGAGAATGGTGCTTCATGGCAATAGAGCTCAGTGTTATTTGCTTCTTAAAGATGCAGAAGGTGCGATCAGTGATGCCACCAGAGCACTGTGCCTATCAGGTGTTGCGCGTCCTCACAGTAAGAGTTTGTGGAGAAGATCACAGGCTTATGACATGAAAGGGCTTGCTAGGGAGAGCTTGATGGATTGTTTAACGTTCATGAACTCAAAGGGGTTCCAGATGCCATACTATGCAGCACGATTTTTCAACAGGCAAATGAATTCCACTTGGCTCTTTGCTTCAGCTCAGTCAAAGTGGTATAACAAACACCCAGAAATGAAAGAACTCGTTGCGAATTTGGGTCAGAAATCGAGGAGAAAAGTGAAAGGTGAGTACTGATTAAAATTTATCTTGTTTTTCTCTCTTTTTTTTGTGTGAGTAATTTATAATGGTTATCATATTAGATGAGTTATTAGAGACAGAAACAGTGATTGAAGTGGTGAATGGAAGGGCTTAATAAAGTGTTTTGGTGTTTGCATTGTAGGTATGAGTTGGTATATTGATGTAGAGGAAGGTTTGAGTAAAAGAAGAGAGTGCAAATGTAGAAGGGTGAGTGAGGGTAGAAAATTAGTGACTGCAAATGTTAAGAAGCATTAGGTTGGAGGAGATGGAGCATACTTGATGTCTCTTTTACATTGGCATGCCCTGTACTTTTGCCTTCATTCACAAGAAAAAGGGAAAAATATTCTTCTACCAGTACACCTCCTTTAATTGCTTTCGACCATAAATCATTGAATTTTAATTCTCTCCTGTTTTTTCTCTTTTCATTCTCTGTCGTGCCTCCAAATTAAATTAAACTTATGGTCATTAATTTTAAAATTTTAAACTCAATAAAGAAATCGGACTTTAAATTAATACGCATAAAAGAAGCCAAAAAGAAACTAAACAAGTGCTTAAATAACTAATATCAGCTTAATAAGTATAATCTTGAATTTGAACTTAAATTATACAGATAGAGAATCATTTACTCATATTATAACACCTTGACAATTATTATATTATGTTAGTAATTTTTTCTCTAAGTCTTTTGAGACATAAGATTTAGAGTTTTCAAAACGGTAGTCTGATCCAACCCGACTCGACCCATCACAAGTTGATTATTTAGTGAGTTAATCAAATCCGACTCATTTATTAGCGAGTCAGAAGTATTTGAATCTGCCCCGACCCACGGCGAGTTGGTAGATTAAACGGGTTGTTCATTGGCTCACTTAATTACAAAAATATATAATTTTTATTTATTTTTCATACAAAACTAAATTCTAATTCTAATTAAAATCTAAATAAACTTTAATACAATCAAAATACAAACCAAAATCACAAAAATACAAATGTTAGTAATTTTGGGTCATGCATATATATGATACATAATTAAATGTGTTAGGGTCATTATTTATAAAGCCAAATAATAAAGTGATCTGACTAAATTAAAGATTTGGCTAAAGGCATATGTCATGAAAATAAATATTGTGTAGAGATCAGATAGTAATTTCTAATTTGATGAGGGGTCAAATTAGAAATACTAAAACTTAAGTAATTCAGTTTATAAATGGTCGTGGTCCCCTTCTAAGAGTACACACAGAGTCATAACGTACTCTTCCTGTCCCTTTCTCCCTATCCCCATCAAGAGAGAAAACCAAAGAGAAATAAAGGTGCTCTACAGGAGGAAGATCAAACCAAAGGGAAATAAAGGTACTCTACAGGAGGAGGAAGATCAAACCAAAGGGAAATCAAGGTGCTCTACAGGAGGAAGATCACTATGCATATAGGAGTGCTCTAATATTATCGTTATGGCCAATTCAGGTACGCTTCCTTTTACTATTTACAATATGATTATCAGTATGGGTATGAGATAGTGTTTATGAATTTATGATTGATTATTAGAATCAATATTAGGATCATATTCTGTGTTTATGCTTACAACAAATTATCTATGTGTTGGCTACAAAAAAACCTAACATGACCCAAATGCAAAGCTCAACTCAACAAAAAATACTTATGCAACCCTTTATTTGCGGATTGGTGAGCCAATCTGGCTTATCACAGGTTTACTTCGGGTGAGCCATGTCAAAAATCAACTCGTATTAAAATTTGTAAAAAAATTTCAATTCAACCCGATCTAAATTTATGATGAACCAGATTGACAGATAGGTTCCGACCTATTTTGACCGTCGTAATAAGAGTGTTTACTAAATCAGATTATGGAGAAGGAAAAATACAAGTGATGGCAAAAGGTATTTTGACCCCAATAAATTTTTACGCACATTTTATATTTATTATTTTATCCTTCAATTACTTTATTTTTTTACAAATATAAAAGTTACTTTTTTTTAATGATTAAAATACTTTTAAAACTGAGTTGTAAAATTATGCTGTGAAAGAAACATTTTTCTTTGTGAAGTTTAGCATAATTTATTATAATTATTGTACATAAATTAGTTTTTCTTTTTTAACACTTTTACAATTTTTTTACTCATTAACTATATTATTTATAATCGCTGCACATTCAATTCATTCGTATTAATAATCTCATTTTTATATTTACATCTCTTTTTTTTTTTTGTATAATGTTTTATTGTATTAAGTAAATTTTTTTATAAAATACGATTATCTTTTCCACATTTAATTCCAGAATGTTTCGTACTTGTCAATGAATAATCATGCAAAATTGGGGTTAATATTCTCTGAAACAAGGATTGCAATTGAGGTCTTGTTTTAAGAAAAATTGTACCTAACGTTTTGTTATCACTAGGTATTTTTATAACAGCGATTATAAAATTAAATAAAAGATTTACCTTATTAAATAAAATATAAGTTTATTTTCTCATAAAATGTTAATACAAATAAAAGTAATGTTTCCAAACAATAAATTTAAAAAGGTACAACTATAAATATAAGTTTAAATAATTCTTTTTTTTAAAAATAACTTTATTTCTATAAATTTAAATAAAAATATAATTCTATGAAAGTAAAGTTTGAGCAGTTTTTCATAAATAATAAAAATATAATTCTATGAAAGTAAAGTTTGAGCAGTTTTTCATAAATATTTCCTTTGTTTACTTTATCCTAAAAAATAATTAAATAAAAATTAGAAACAGCTGTTATAGATAAAGTAATTATTGTTAAAATTAAATTAAGTATTAAGAAAATTTAGAATTTGATACAGAATTTAAGTTATATATATATATATATATATATATATATATATATATATATATATATAATTATGTCTAAAATTAATATACTTAAAAAAAAATACATATTTGATTTTAATTTTTATTGATATTTTTTAAGACATCCAATATTTGTGGTTGGACCGATACGACTAAATCACGACTAGAAATATGATAGCATACTTAGCATATAGAGAACGCAAATTTATTAAGTAAATCTTCGCATTTGACACTTACGTTTGAGTATATGCGTATTCTAACTTATCCTTTGTTTGGATGGTGTGATGATAGTGAAAAGAACTTAATGTTTTTTCTAAATTATTTTTAAAATTTTTATTTTATTTTTAAATTAATTGTATATCAATCTAATTTTATACTTTATGAAAATGATATAAATATTCTTCCTATCAAATGGTAGGACATTTTATTATAGTTCAAATGAAAATTCCTTTTGTCTCATACAAATACTTTACGTACAGTTTGCTAAATAGAAAATTTTACTTTATTTTCATTTTTATGTAAGAACGAAATATATACATTGAATTTAAAAATAAAACAAATTTTTTTAAAATATTTTGAGTAAAAGAAAAACAAATTTATCATTAAATTCAAAAATCAAGTTATTTAGATTAAATGGTAAAAATTAAAGGAGAAAATAAATTATAGACATTTTTTTATTAAAACTTGTTTAATATTATTTTTATTATTATTAGTTTTTATTGTTATTTTATAATATTTTATATGCATGCAGATATATAAAATCTTTTATCTGCATTGCAATAACCAATTAATCAGTAAAGATGTAAACTTTCTTCAAATCTTTAGTCAATCAGTCTTACACAAACAATTTGGCATTTCTAGTAAAACAAATCTGCTTCATTATTTTATTACGTAGCGTTTCTTTTCTTTTCTCTTGTCTTTGGAAGGAAACAAACAACGAATTGGTTGGTTAGATTGGAAAAAAAATTCTTGCAGTAGGCAATCTGTTCATTTTACAGTTCATATACGCCATTTGAATTTAAAAATGATGGAGGGTTGTCATGTCTTTGAAATTTCACTCTAAAATTCCAACTTTTACATATTTGTGGGCCATTGCGTAGGTTATATCAATCAATTATAGGTTTATGATCTTTATTAGGTATGTTTGGCAGCAGAAGTGATGCTAAGTAGCTGCTAAAGAAATATTGTTCCTTGTTTTACCTGTCACGCACTCCTGGCTTCAATATGCAGAATATATATACATAATACATTGCATAGCTCAATCATTCCTATATGCAGAAAAGAAAACAAATCAAATATTTTTTAAGAATGATTGAGAAGATATTATTAAAGTTATGCCTACCCAAAAGTGTAAAGATGCTTACGGTCAGATTAATTAATTATTTCAATCATATATGTAACTTTTTCGCTTGGTTTGATATTTGTGATGCAAACATTTTTGTTTAAACTTTTTTTTTCTAAAAAACCATTAATTTTTATATCTTTTATTAAATTTTTTCGAAAAGTAATCAGAAGTTAAAAAGAATAAAAGTTCTAATTACAATAAAAACAATTTAAAGCAGCTTCTCATAAAATAATTATTTTTAACTGTACACTCGTTTTTGTATAACTCGGAAATCGTAATCACGAAGTTATTTTAAACTAGGATCTTTTTTTTTTAACAAACTGATCCTAGTAAAGTTCTTTGTATAATGTTTTATTTTTTGGTTTTAAATTCCATTTATCCGCAATTCACATTTGACTCGAGCTAATGTAAACTGAGCCTGTTGAGTTTATTTAAAAGGATACATTTCTTTTAATATTTTTTTTTTCATTTACCAAATTCAAATCTCAAATTTAATCTAAAGGAATCTAATAGTTCCTTGTCACTTGAACCGAGAGATTGGTAATTTATGCAATTTACTTTTTATTTTTTTGTCAATCATCTTATATGTCAATTATCTTACCATTATTTTGCGTAACTGTTTTCCACATGTTAAAAAAATACAAGTGTCTATTAATACAAAATAACATTACAATTAATATAAAACGATAAGCGAATATTAAAATCATGTTGGATAAAAAAAAAAATACAGTGGTGATAGATATAGATTATTAGTCGTTGTAGGTGATAATATGAAAAAAAAATATGAAAGTATTAGGTAATAATATGAAAAAAATATGAAAGCAATCTTGTTATTTAACATATTTTTAATAACGTAATAAAAATTAACAAAAACTCAGATTTTTCACCGCATGACACACAAACATAGTTGTACAAATGAAATGGACAAAATAAATTAATGTTATAAAAAAAGCGTGAAACTTGAAAAAAATTCAAAGCACGATTATGAGTTCATGAAAAGGATAAATGATGTTGGCGTTATTGATCATAAAATATTCCTGTATAAATATTATTTTAAGACCTCTTGCAAAATGGACAGATCTTTTGCAATAAAGTTGGATTCATGCACCTTATCCGACCAAACTGCTTTGGTTTCTTCTGCGCACTACACAATAAAAATACCTCCAAACACACTATCTCAATCATGGCCGTAAACCTAACCTTAAGGCATTACGGGAATAGTGTAGATAAAACAGGAAATAAATAGAAGGGTGGAGAAAATAATAAAAGGATGTAATGTAAATAATTATGACAAGATCATTAACGTTGCGAAAAGTCTAACAAGTAAAATACAAACAAAACATTCGCCTAATCACTTTCTACTGAAGCAGTGCATGAAAAAAAATTAGCGAAAACAGAAGGTTATTTTCATCCAATGACATGATAACTTTATTGTATAATCTTTAACATATGATTACAATGTAGTCAAAGTTAATATGCAATTACCTCTCATGGTCATCATATTACCGGAGTTCAATCATCAGAAGAAAAGCTCAAAGCAGTGATAACCGACCCTGTTGTTGCAAACGTTGACGCAACATCATGATAATCTTTCCATGAGGTTGTCACCTTCAGAGATGGGTACAGCCATGTTTTAACCGAATCCACAAACGAGTTTGGATCTAAGTTCAGAATGGCTTCCCAATCAACCTGTAAACCCTGTGGGATGCTTCCCGTGAACTCCATGTTCGCAGCAAGTAACAATCCCAGCATAACGATAAATCCAACTGCAGCAGATCCCCTAGTCAGTGGCATGAAGTTATACCTGAAAAGCAGTTCAGTCAGATTAAAACAAATGATTTTCAACTGCAGAAAAATCAGAATTCAGAAGATAAATTACCCATTTTGAAAAAAAAAAGAAAAAGAGAAAAAACATACCAGTAATATGTCATTCTTAAAATTGCATCTCGCACGTCTTCAAGCATGTCGAAATCAGTAGACCCGTAATTTTCACCACAGTAAGCTTTGCAGATAGTCTGACGCCAAGATAAGTACAAGGTGAATATTATAATTTCATCTAATAAGTTGAGCCATATATAAAAACATTTTCAGATGAAACTTGACACCGATAAAATATATGTTGGCTAACTTCATAAATGAAATATTAATGATTACTGAATGAGACATATGAGTATAAGATAGATCATTGGTAAGGATGTCAAAACAAAACAATATATATACCACTGTCAGCTAATTAATACACTAAAAGTTGTTTGGTATAAGGAACATACATCCCATGCCACTGCCATTTCTTCGTCAAAATCTTCCCATCTAGCAGGTGTACTAGGTGTTCTGATTGCAAAGTCAAAACCGTGCTCCCCCCTGCAAAACATATAGTTTCCAATTAAATTCGAAGCGTGAAAACTAAAATTTTACAAGGCTTCTGAATCAAGCTCAAGCTTACATTTTTACAACGGTTATCCTAGTCCCTTCAAGCTGCTTCCTGAAAAAAATAACATCCAAAATGTAAATAAATGTCAAAGGAATTGTGTTTCGGCACAACAGTGTTACCACTATGAACACATACCCTTCAACTGCAGTACTGTTGCACCAGGTAGCCAACCAAAAATCCTCACCAACAACTTTGTAAAGATCAGAGCATGATTTTGCATGCATAATCTGCATATCAAACATTAAAGTGTTTTAGAAAAGGATAGACTACGTAATATTATAAACAGGAAAACAAGTAACATCAGCTAGTAAAGTTTGATACCATTCAAAAGAAAGAATAATGTAGAAGCATTTCTTTGTCAAAAATATAACTGAGGAAAATAAAATCGGTGAGCATTAATTATATTTATAAAAGGGATATTTATCGATCTGTTTGAACGAGTTTCTCCAAAAATCCTTCGAATAATTTAACTTTTCCACAAGCTAAATAAAAATTAGAGGAACTATATGAGAGTTTCTATAAATTAGGTCATGCATGTGCTAATTTTAGCATATGGAGAAGCTAATTCAATTTTCCTTTATTTGTCTCTCCTATAAGGAACTTCCGAAAAAGCTCGTCAATCAGCCCTATGTGTCCATCTCACTTGATGCATAAGAAACACAGTCCATCATGCAACTTGGGAATTTCAACATTCTAAGGTAGACATTCAAACTATCTAATAATAAGGATGGTTTCTGTGAGCTATAGTACTTTGATTGCTATATGTGGCTGAGTGCATGGAAAAACCGGGTCCAAAGAGAATTTAATATATAAAGAATAAATTATGCCTATCCAATAAGTAACTTCAGTATACCACCGATCCAAATAAGCGCATAAGAGGCCTACTGATGACATCAACAAAACTACAACATTTCAAAAGCTACACCTCGTGGGGCTAAAGTCAGTGAGGAGGCCTATTGCATAGTAAGTAATGTTAAAAGGAAAGAGGTGCAACATATCTAAATCAACAATCAACAACTGACCTCTTCTAATTTCCCATCTTCGGAAAGATGAATGATCTTATCTGTTTTGCTTCGAACAAATGTTCTCTCTTTAATCACAGCCTTTGCAACTTCTAATGTTCTGTAACATTAAAAGCAATAACCATTTTCAAAGTTAGCCTACTACAAACACAACCAAGCCTTTTTCCCACGAGTCTACCAATATAGAATAAATCAATAAAAACGGGAGAAAGGTTTCACCTTTCATAATTGGGGAAGTAACGGACAACTTTGGCTTGCCCAAGAATCATGGGCGTGTGAGAACCAAATCCAGCAGCAAACTCATCACTGTAGAGCAAAACAAAAAATTCAAAATCCAACACAAGTCTGAAGTCCAACTCTGAAATAATAATCCGAGAGGTAAAACCAGGCACATTAACCAATATTGTGATGTCAAAATAAATAAGAAAAGGACTGTTATTTCATAGCGGTTTGGTAGCTTCCTATAAATACAGGACTGTTGTATTTTAGGAAAAATGTATACAGACTGAAATGATAATCAAGTGTCTGCACAGTTTCTCTGATCCTTGTTTCTCTGTATCCTCTCTATTCTGTCTTTTTTCTCTTTCAACTTTATTCCTTTCTCTTACCACCTAAATTCTACATCATAGTGCGATTAGGCTGGCAACCAATAAAGGCAAAAATTTATCCAACCTAGACAATATACTTCTGAGCTTACTGTTACAAATAAAGGGAAGTATATACTTCATAAAAAAAGAACATAACCTCTTAGATTGCAAAATTTGAATACATGTAAAATCAATCTTAGGAAAGCAATCCACAGGTGAAAGTACTTAAAGTTTAAAGTGATATGAAGGCTGAATATACATTAGCCACTCTAATTCCAACCAAAATTCATTTAGAGTAAAACTTTAGTAATCTAAGTTTTAAAGGTAAGGGCATTTCTATCTCTTTTTTATGGTCCTTAATGGAATAATAAAATGTCCCAGTTTTTGTTGAAGTCTAAGCTAAAAACATAAGCTTAGAGCAAACAAAAATTCCATGGCATCTATCTATCTCTCTCTCAAACTGTTAAAATAATATTTTACCTCTGTTGCTCAGCTTCTATAGAGCTATTTTTTTATGTATCTCGAAGGGTCATGGTTGTACCCTATTTGCTCTGTTTTATGTACTTTTGAATGTTTATAATACAAACATTAGTGAGATGTACTCTCACCAAGAATTTCTTGCAAAATCTTAAGTTGGTATCGGAATAGGAACGATTGTGCTCTAGTCCCATCACAGGTCGTATTCACCCACTGTGTTTCTTCACAACAATCGGTCGTCTGCCACCAGCTGGCTACCATTATTTCAAGTGTGGTCGCTGGTCCATTGTGAGCCCATGTGTGCTCACACCACCACCGCAGTACTTGTTGGAGGTTTTCCGATCTATTCCAGGTCCTATTTTTCTCTTCTGTAGATGGGGGTCCCCCTTTTTCACCTCTGTCTAGGTCTCTTTACACTGTTGTCTTGCTTTCTTCTTCTTAGTTTGAGTTCTATGGTATCTCCTGGTCCTGTTCTTTCTGTTTCTAAAACTCTTAACTATTAATATGGAGAAGCTCAATGGCAAAACCTATCTATCATGGGCTTCCTCTGTAGAACCTTGGTTCCTAGTCCAAGGTTACAACGATCATTTAGAAAAGGAAGATGTTGAAGGATCAATGTAAAGTCGTGCTTAGTGAAAGAAACTTGATTTTCAGTTATGCTTGTTCTGTGGCAGTTTGTAGAACCCAATGTGTGTGAATTCCTAGAACCTCTAAAACTCATTCTTATTTTTGGAAGATTCAAAGCATCTATGCCAATAACATTTAATGTTTGTATGATGTCCAAAATTAGCTTCTCTCAAACAAACCAGTCATGATATGGTTTCAGTTGTTGCTAAAGCCGAGGTTGCAAAGGAAGAACTGGAGATGCTCCTAAACTATGAGTCACTAAAGGAATTAGAAAAAATACTTGACAGGTTGTGTATAGTGATTATCCTACGAACCTTACACTCAGATTTTAATCCTGGTCATTATGAACAACTCCTAACTGGCCATGAATTTCCCTCAACAGACAGCTTGATTACCAAACTTCTTCATATTACCACAAAGGTAAAAATTGAAAATTGAACTGGGAGAGTCAAGGTTTCTGCGATGGTGTCTACTAGAGGAAGAGAGTGTAGAAGTTGTCAGCCTTAGTACACATACTGCAAGAAGATGAGTCACATCAAAGAAAATTGTTACTAGCGTTCCAAAAGATGAATTATCAAGAGTATCTTCAAGGAAAGTCACAAGTGAAGCCTATTCACCCTAAGCTCCTAGTGTTTCAACATGTGTTTCTCAATCCATTGCTAATCAAAGTCCTCGGATTGTTTACTCAGGTGCCTTTGTTCACGTAGCTAGTAATAATTCTCTATTTTTCTCTGTTTTCTTCAATGTTGCCATTCAAATGGGTTAAATTATTGCTACCCAAGGAATTGATCAGGTTTCTCTTTTTCCTTCATTGAATTTATATATTGTTTTATTTATCCCTGATTGTCTCTTCAATTGTATGAGTCAATTGTAAGACCTTAAAATGCTTAGTAACATTAGGTGTTGTATCTTGTCATTTAGCAATGTGAGCAATGTGGTACATGTCGAATGAATGGAGGGGGCATTGAATCTCGGGGACCTCTACTGTTTGAAATGCAGTCATTTGTATCTTCTGTTGTTTTCTCGAAAGTTAGTTCATGATCAATTAGGTTATGCAAGTTTGTCCAAATTGAAACTCTTGGATCCACGTCTCAAACAATTGAAGTGTTTGAGTGGGAATCATGCTTGTTCAGTAAACATGTTAGGCCATCTTTTCCCAAGCAAACTGAAAAAGGACATAACTTGGTTTGTAATACCATTCGCTCAAATATTTGGAGTCCAAGCTGTGTAACATTCTTTTGTTTAAGATATCTTATCATATTTATTGATCAATTTTCTTAATGTACTTAAGTATAATGCCAGATAGATTTGAACTTCAGTTTATTTTTGGGTGCACTTGTTTTTTTCATGATGTTTTTATTGTCTTTGGAAAGGATATAAATGTTATTCTCCAAAGAATAAAAAGCTACATGTCTTCTAAAGTTACGTTCTTTGACTATATACCCTTTGCTTTATCTATTGTACAAGATACTACTTCTATACAACACTCATTCTCCCACAAATAGTCCAACAGTACCTAAAGAGTTACTTGATTCATCTCCATCACCAAACGATGCTACTATAAATCCTAGAGATGATAATTCAAGGTAGTCCATTCCATTGCACTTAGGAAAGGTATTCACTCTAATCAAAACCCTCATCCCATTTACAACAATCTGAACTATCATTGTTTGTCCCCTATGCATTTCCTTCTTTCCCTTTATACCTTTATTTATTACTCCAAAAAATGTTAATGGAAATACTTGATCATTCTAGATGGCAACGACCATAATTGTTAAAGTGCAAGTTCTTGAACACAGTGGTACATGGGAGTTGGTTCCTTTTCCTTGACATTTTTAACATTGAAGAAAAGAAACCTTTTCACATTAAATCCTTAATGATATCATGTTTCCTTTGTTGCGATTTTTTCTTTTTTTGTGAAGAAATTATTGAATATTTGGGACAATATAAGGGTGGATATGGGTCCGAGTATACCTTCCACCTAATGGGGACAAAAATAAGACACAATTTTCATATTTGATAGGGATGGGATGAGGATAGGGAAGAGAATAAATTTTTACTTTAGGGGCGGATATAGCCAAACTTACACTCACCCCATTGACATCCCCAAGGCTTGTAGTGAGAATAGGAAATACTCAAGGCTTGTAGTAAATTTATGCCCTCCTTCTCTTCCTTCCCCAGTCATGTTATAGTCTTTTTTTCAATTATTTGCTATTAATTTTATATAGGAGCAGGAGTTGTCTACACTGAAAACATGGGATGTAAGAATGCTACCTCAAGTCTGTGGAGTTGGGTTTAAAATATGAACATGACCTTACAAATATTTACAATTTTACGTTAGCAGTATTAACTTACAATTAGAGTGGAAGTTTGAAAACATATAGAATTTCTGTAAAGTTAGTTGACCATAAAAGATTATAGTTTAGTCATTCCTATAGGACTACAGAATTTTAAACATCAGCAACAATTATATTAGTGTGCGCTAATAAAATAGTTAGCACAAAGAAGGGATACCTTAGCTTGTTCACCCATACAACAGGGTCACAAGGCTCAGAAATCTGTCTCCACCTAACAGCTAATGAGTAAACATCGTGCCATGACAATTTCCGGCTGGATGATCTTTCATCTACAATTCCATTTGAAGATGTTAATGAGGTACTGCTTGTACTACAACCAGCACCTCCTCTATTTTGACTGGTCATGTTAATTCTTTCCCTTCTCCTGGCCCTTTTCCCATTCTTTGAGTTTCCTTTACTTGAGTATTTCCATTCAGCACGCAGGGAACGCCAAGCTTTGGAGACCTTTTGTGCAATTTCAATGGCGGCAAGTCCAGCCATACGATGCTATTAGGAAATATTAATACACAGATTTAGAAAGGTTAATAAGATGATATTATCAACAATAATGAGCAAAATACCACAAATGTTCAGTGGACGCATGTCACTGTAAAGTGAATGTATGAAAAGTATAAAGGAAAAATATGACAACTTGCATATATCCATGATTTTAAACTAATTGAAAGCTAACAAATTATATGATTCCACAAAAAACCTGCATGTTCTTACTACGGGAAATACAACTAAAATAAAATGTTCTATTAGGTAAAAAATTTCAAGAAAGGAAGTTTGATTTGTTTAAAGTTAGTTGCAGTGTTAAATCAGAAAACTGAAATTCCTTGACTTTCCGGACTTTTTAATCTTATTCAGTCGTTATGCCTTATTATTTCTTTGTCACTAAATAAATGAAATAGAACCCCTTATATTAGACACCAGGAAGTAAATGGAAATAGTATAACATGCTTCCAACTCTTGCAATTTGATTCTACAATATATGAACAAGAATTATCAAATTTTTTGGATGCAACAAAATCCTTTTTCTAGGTCTCAGAGCAAACAAACGTACAAGTACGCTATGGCACATGAAAAACTGTCAGAATTAAAGTGCACCCCTACAGCTACGGGATTTCTTAAAAAAAAACAGGAAAATGACCAAAACTCGATATGGTACATGGAAGAAGAAATAGCTTTACCTGACGTCTATTAGGCAGAAATCCCGGACAAGCATACTGGATTTTCATGCCAATGGAATCTGAAGCCAGTAGAAGAGCAGCCTTCTGCTTGGTAATGGTAAACTCTTGCTTTTTAAGCTTTCCCTTTCTTAAAGACTCGCGTAAAGGAGGTTGCCTGAAAACTTTTTCACATACATTCTTTGGGTGCAATTTCTTGCACCAGTATTCCTGATGACAAGAAAATCAAAGATAAGAATACTGATCATAGAAAATGGAAATCAACGCATGCTTTAACGTGGATAAGGACGTTGTGGTTGAAAACCTAGTTGTTTTTGTTGGTAATTTGCCTAATTGCAATCACCCCTAGCCTGCCTCAGAATCTCAAGGGCAGTGGTTTTGTCCCACATCAAATAGATATGTCGCTTTAATATATAGCTTCTAAAGCTTGGGCAATCCTTATCTCACAAGTTAGTTTTGTAAGATTGAGTTAAATCTTTAACTCATTTTTAAATGGTATCAAAGTTGCCATGCTAGCAGTGAAGGAAAATGTTGGAAAGCCACCTTAATTAAAGTCATCCCTTGCCTGCTTTAATTACGACCTCAAGAGTGGTAGTCTAGTCCCACATTGACTAGAGAGATGGCCTAAATGAGATCATAAAGTTTGGTTGATATGACCATGACACATAATTTGTTCAAATGAGTAGAAAACTGTAAATTTGTTTGTGTACCAATTCATGGTTCATTTACAAACTGGTATGCCCTAATACAACAATAGAATGTGAACAATGGGAAAGACATTCACTTTGGCAGTGAAAAGTGTTATACAATAATGGAAGATGAAGAATGTAACAATGGAAATGATTGTGAGCAGTAAGGGATTGTGGAATGTAAGGCAAAGCAGTGGCAAGGTTAGAGGCAAACCAAAGAAAAGACAATAATGGGGTTGAAAAGAAAACTGAATTTATTTTTTATTTTACTGAAGTTGCTGACTTGTAGTTGGAGGATAGTGTTGTACAGTTGTGCACCATTTTTCTTGATAAAAATGCAGTAAATAGTTTTAAAATGTTAAAGGTCAACTTAAGAAACAATATCAATTATTAAAGGTCAACAGAATTAAATAATGTTATATTCTTAAAGGTTAGCAACATAAAATAGTAGTATTAATTATTAAAGGCCAACAGAATAAATATAAATATATTGGTGACAATATTTATTTACTGAAACATCCAGACCATTCATAGGTACCAATACTTTGCAAGGCAAATTATGGAACTGTGGTCCTAACCTTACAAACAAGTTTTGGAGATTGATTGGGGCCTAAGCTCAAATTCTAGGAGCTATACATTCTTTTATCCACTCTTAAATTCCGATAGGCATGCTTCTGGAAAAACTTACATTTTCTCTTATTCTTCCTGTTTTTCAGGTAAGTGACCTACTCTTACACATGACCATAATCAGATAAATAGGGTTTCCAATTAAGTCGCTTTTCAATAAAGAAAGATTAGAATACCAAGGAAAGTAGAATTGTTTTCACAAAATTTACCTTGAAAAGTGCATCAATATCCCCATCAATGTCAAACCAGCAAAAATCACTATTAAATTTTGAGGCTGTGTACAGCGCAAGCTCTTTCTGCAAAAAGTAAAAAAAAAAAAAAAATTAAGGCACACCATTGAACTAGGTTCTTAATTAATGAAAGGAACTTAATAAATACCATGTCAATTCACAGAGCCCCAATGGCATATGAAGCTTGAATCAAGGAAGGGCAAGATCTACTAGTATGTCATAACAAAGTGACACAAGGAACTAAAGCAGAAGGGAACAGCCTATTTCAAAACATGCCAACAGAAATCCACATGTTCAAATTAACATGCTAGCATTTTTATAATGTTGAGCTTATAATATCTCTCTTTCTCCCGTTTACTATGACTATCTCTCCTGCTCTAAATGAATGTTTGCTATGACATGTTAGTAGATCTTACAGCGTAGAAGGAAAATAATGATGTTCTTATTTTATCAGTAAAATAGGATTAAGAGGAAGAACAAAAAACAGACGAATTACAATTAATAAAACAAACCTGATAAAAGGAAAGGCACTGGAGCACAAACTTGTCCATCGTATCCAGTTCCATATCCAACGCAGCATCATAATCCTTGACCTGAGACAGTTAAAAAACATTGTAGTGTGTGACAAACAAACAATGCATCAAACATTTAAATTAAGAGAATTCTTACAGCTTCTTTGAATTGCCCAACAGCATGGTAGCAGGAACCTCGTAAATACAAACATTCGACATTGCTACCATCAATGCTCAACCCCATTGTCAAATCCTTGATAGCCTTCCTGTCACATCCAAACCCAAGTTAAAGTATAATCAAGTAAGAGAACAGAGTACCAAACTACAAAATTTAACACCTATAATTGGTGTGAAACATTGAAAGCAACTTACATGAACCTTAGGTGCCATTTCAAATCCAAACCCAACAAATTTTTATACTTTTAAACAGTATACCAATCATCCAATAATTCGTATACAATTTATCACTCTAGAATCCTAGATTTCAGGCAATAATAGCAGTAGCTATCCGCAAAGTTTTGGGAATAAGAATTTAGTAACAGAGATAATACAATTATATGATATTAGTTTAAAACTTTAGGAATACCACAATCACCACAAATCTTCCTCAAAGTACTCCTTCTCAAATATACAAAATGAACCTCCTTATAAGATTCCTTTCAAGTACTGCAGTTATTATTAACAACAGTAAGTAATCTAAGTTCCTGCATGAATCATGATCCCTCCTTGGTTCCTAAAACCAGTATTTTTACCACCCAATTATGTCTCCTTAATTGTCAGAGAGTGCAGCTACATCTTACACTAGCGTTTAGGGACCAAATCCTAAAGATTCATGAAAGTAAAAGCAGCCACTTTAAATAAATATTCAACTTCAATGATCAGCAGCAAGGCAACAGAAATACCTGTGTTCACCCATTGCATGGAATAGAAGGCCGCGCAAATGATAAGCTCTTGTAAACCTAACATCAATATGTAAAAGCAATCAGCTTCGGGTAAAGAGAATAGGCATAAAGTACATTAAATGGAAAACAATGCTGACACGAGTAAATAGAGTTAATTCATGACAATTACCTGCCATCAATTTGTAGCATATTACTTAGACATTCCTGAGCTTTGGTTGGCATTGCTAAATCTTGATAGAACTGCACAAAAACCACACATTCAGAACAACACTAGAAATAACATCATCTAACATAATAGCTTAAAGCTAATAACTGATAATTAGGCAGAAAAGGAGCATCGGGCTTAATAGATATTTACATATGCAGCCATGTCTTTGATAAAATTGTCAAATACATACTAAGACCAAAGATAGTAGCCTATTACTGCTGATCTTTGATAAAAACTGTGTCATGTTTCAGACCAAACTAGCATATAAGATCATCACACAGAATATATTTTAAGCCTATATATATAAAAATCTATAAAAAAGTGTGGCCTACCAGATGATTAAGCCTGTAATTGAATTTAAAAAATGTAGATATGAACTGATCTGATATGAAATGGATACATCAAGCAAGTTGAATCAGTAGATTGGATTACAGGTAGACAAAATAACACAGAGGAAAGTAGTGAAGCTAGATATAAGTACAGATAACATACAGACTCTAACATACAACTAAACACCTGGAAGTATACAATATAGTCATTTCTATAATATGATCAAACTATCAGTATGGGCACCATTGAATAGAAACCTGAGTCAGATGAGCCCATGCTTCAAGGAAATTTTTGTCAAGTTGAAGTGACTTAAGATGAGCTTCCTCAGCTTTCTTATATTCGCCAATTGAAGATAATGCTAAACCCTGTTAACTCAATTTGTTCAGTGAAATACTGAATTGAAAAGACCTTCCATACGAGAGATCCAGAAAACAATGTCAAATCAATGAGGATTTAAGCAGTAACACTTAAGGCCCACCAAGTATGTATAGGCGGATGTATTATCCTTATCTAGCTTCACACAAGCTGAAAGGTCTTCAACAGCTGCATCAAACTCTTTAAATTTGAAATTTACAATTCCTGCATCGAAAATCATGTAAACATGCGTTAATTAGCCAAAAAATTGAGGATTCACTAGAGTATTTCATCAATCAATTTGGCAGAATATATACAGAAGGTCAAACAATAGTTTTGAACAAAATATCTCCGTATTTTAATGTTATAATTTGTTAAAGATTTTCTAAATTATAGCCTATTTTTATGTTAAGTATTCAATCTTGGATAGCAGCACGCAGTGGCCAAGCCTAAAACCGCTAAAGTGGGATAGAGGATGGACACGGCTGTGAAGTTTACAATAGATATAATTTATATCATATACAAATACTAGATATATACACAATTTTTAAAGACAAGGTGTATGATATCTGAATTTTGTTATTACTATTATACTACTCTCATTTAATCTGTTTCAATAACTATATTACATGTTACACTTTATTTAGGAAGCTTCCATCCATTAGTGAGAAAACTGTAAGTTGTCCAGGGGCGGGCACCTCTTAAGTAAATATCAACCCACGTTAAAGTGTCTGGTTCATGAAATGCCTATACACTTCAATGTTCTTGGTTCAATCATGTTGAACCAGGCTGTGTGCAATGCCGATTTGCTGATTTATTTCATATTAAAGCTTCATAGATTTGTCCCACTTAAATCATCAAGTCTTCTAAAATAATATTAAGCCTAAGTAATTCACGAACCCCTTTAGGCATAGCAGAAAGTTCGGTTTCAGCACCAAAACTGCCACAACACTTTTAATTTTACTTCTTCCTCCAAGTTACAAGATTACCTTCCAGAAAAGTGCAATAGCCAGTTGTAGTTGACCTTTTGTCAACAATTGACCTTGCACAGTTGGCTTGCATGTAGGCTTCTAGTGTCATATTCCCATTTGTTTTCACAAAAAGCCTCTTCTTCAAGTCCCCTTTACTGTGAAATTCTGTGACTAGCCAGCAAATGAGTTCCTACGTTCTATGTACATTGACTAATTAGACAACATATGGCCTGGTGGTATGAGCCTTCTTACAAGGTGTTGATAAAATTTTTAGGATTGGAGCTATAGGGTTAGACACAGGTTTACAGGCTGTCTTGCTATGTCAGCAAAACTGGTATGCTTATTGTGGAATATAAAGATCCTTTTCCTAGGGTCCACCGCATCAAGTTCTTTGGTCAAGCACCAACACAGGATTGGCTGTTCTCTCCTATCCCATGTTAATATAATGTTATCCACAAACTCATGGATCCAATGGAAATGTAAATATACCTAGTAATTCCAAATGTTGTTTAACTTTTTAACTGCTTTTGAAAAAAATGGAAATGTATGCTTGCACAAGATTTATTAAGGGTGAAAACAGCAGTCATGCACAAGATTTATTAAGGGTGAAAACAGCAGTCATGCACAAGATTTATTAAGGGTAAGAACAACAGCCATGCCACAAAAACTATTCCAATTTCTGTCTGAACTTCTAGATATTACGAGAGCAACATCGAGGCATGCCTAATTATTCAAGTCCTGCCTAAATCTGCCATCCAAATAACAAATTAGTTAAAGACAAGCTACCTCTTTCATGTAGAATATCTGCTGTGTCAGGTTCAAACTCTAATGCCTTGGTCAAGTCTTCAATAGCCTGATATCATATCAAGAGAGAAGGGAAACAGCAATGGTCACATGTACAGGTTCATACTTGTGCAAGGAATGGAAATGCTTGTAATATCTACACAATAAAATCTTTTATTTTTTTATTTTTTTATTTTCATTTGGAATGTACAAAATATTTGCAATATTTTCTCGTCTGAGACATTTTTTACAATATCACATATGATGTTATACGTCACACATACAGACTTTAATAACATTGAATCTTGAAATATTGAAGAATACAGAACCCTTAATAACCACAATTTAGCTCTACCACCAAAATAATCAAGTGTTGAGTATTCAACTCAAAACCTACAGCTGTAGATGGTAATGTTCAAAGAGTATTAAGAAAGAACTGATAATTTCATTAATTATATAATAAGAGGGTTGCCTGATGCACAAGGCCCCCCAACCCTTGACATATTCAACATGTTAGTCAGCTACTAAGTTCAAAGAAAGTGTTGCATTCTCACCTCAACAAACTCTCCCAAGGCTGCCCTGGCCTGACCTCTCCTTTTCCATGCCTCACCAGCCAATGGGTTGAATTGTATAGCCTAATACATGTGAACTTCTTATTTAAAGAAGAAATATCATATCTCTATATGCACCTTCTAGGCAGTGTTTATTTCAGTACCTTTGTAAAATCAACTATAGCAGCATCAAGTTCCCTCTGGAATGCATGTGCGGTACCTCTTCCTATTAGTGCCTCAGGATAAGCCGGGTCCTTTTTCAGTATCTGCATAAATGATAGGTGTGCACAGCTACAGTATGTCATTTAATAGGAAAGAAAGAGAGAGAAAAAGATAGAAAAGGCATGAAAAGATGAAACCAAGAGAATCACTAGTAAGGAAAAAGTTTCACCTGGTCAAAAATGGATATTGCATTTGCATATTTTCCTTCATTAACCTGAAAAAGAGTCATAATATCAATCCTTCATGTAAACAAATAAATACAACAGCACAGAAACTGTTATGTAATTTGCTTTATTCAATTACAAGCATGAAAACAAACCTCTGCTATACCCCTTGAGAGTCGAAAATCTACACTAATGGAATTTGTATTTGAAATCCGAGCAACGCAAAACTTCTTATTTTTCTTTGCTTCACCTTTTCTTTCATCAGAAAATATAAACTTACTAATTGGGTTTCTAAAAATTTCAGTGACATTAACTGAGTCACCACTTTTGGTAGAAGATACTTTTTCACTTGATTCTGAAGCATCACTAGAGTCATTACATGATTCAGAATTATAACTAAGTGTATCGAGAACATCAGGGCTTCCATTCACTTGGCCATCACATTTATTACACTCTCTATCTTCATCATGTGATTCACTTTTTAAGTCGAAACTATCAGCAGACTTCAGGCATGTCTCAGATCTATCACTGGTAGCATTGTTGCATAATTCAGCCTTAGTGCACAACGTATCCTGGATCTTAAAAGCTTCACTTGAGTTCCCATTAATTGGAGAACCGGATTTGGTTTTCAGCATGAATGGCCCATGTGTTTCACTTTCACACAGTGCATTGTTTTCTTGTCTTGCTGTCGCTATAAGCTCTTCAAGTTCTAGCATCTGTTTCAAGTCAGCAGACTGATGCAGAGCATGTTCATAGCCCTGCTCCCACACCAATAGAGCATTTTCTTTCCTTCCCAACACAGAGAGTGCAGAACCTAGACAAGCGAATAAAAACAGCCCTAAGTTAAAACAATACAAAACATATTTGAGCATGAGAATATTTTACTCAAACCTTACCATGAAGTAAAAGAATGGCATGATCCACTATACAACAACAACATGGTCATAAACAGCATACCAAATCCACTATAGAACAACTCCAACATGATCATCATGCAACAACCAACCCCATTCATCATGGAAGCAAAATGCCTTTTCTCTTGACTACATTAATTTCAGTGTATAATCAATTATTAAACTAATCAGTTCATTTGGACACGCGTCCAATACACACATAATCCAGTCAATTTTCTTCAGTTACACAGAGGTTCCATATTGTTGCCTCTGTTCACTGCACCAACACCCACAAAATTCAGTATTAATACCCACATAAAAAGGAAAAATTTTATCAAATTATGCAGAAGTTTTACATTGTGACCTCTTTGCAACAAGCCAACATACATAACATTCAGTAATACCCGCACAAACCCATCAATTTTCAAAAATTATACATAAACTGTATATGGTAGCTTCTGTTCAAAGCACCACCACCTCTAACCTGCAGTAGTAATAAACACATAATTGACATATAACAAATAACATCCTATCCATCTATTTAATTAATCACAATAAATGGTATATCTGAAAAAGTCAGGACGAACTAGTCAGAAGAAGTCAATAAAACGGCTCAGTAAAGAAAAATTCCAAGGCAAAATACACAAGGAAAAATTAACCAACAGGAAAAATTTTACTCAAACCTAACTAGTTCGAATACCAATTCCGAGCAACTAGGATAGGTAAGAAGAGCATAAATCTAATTACATAAAAAAAAAAAAAAAAACAAAGGGGAAACCCGA
>Ga0214543_1005506_pt1 | contig 23241 bp, 31 predicted proteins | sample CNSS2metaG_FD_160094 | JGI IMG/M metagenome (GOLD analysis project Ga0214543, IMG submission 160094) | Root nodule microbial communities from cowpea collected in UCLA plant growth center, Los Angeles, California, USA - CNSS2 | ecosystem: Host-associated > Plants > Roots > Nodule | place: USA... | reverse complement strand
CACCGCCAACCCCACCACACAGCCTAACCCACGCCCTGATACCCGCCCACGCGAACCCCGCCAACCTCGCTTCACCAGATACGCCCCCCTTACAGTAGCCCGTTCCCGCATTCTGGACGAAGCCCTCAAAGCCGATCTAATCCCTCCACCACGCAAGACAACCTCACCCCCAATGCTGACATGACCAAATATTGTCGTTACCACCGCAACCATGGCCACACTACAGAAGAATGCAAAGCACTCCAGGATAAAATAGAAGAACTGGTCCGTGCTGGCCACTTTCGCCGCTTCATCTGTAGAGACGACCATTCCTCCTCCTCTCGATCCCGTCAGCCCCCGCGACTTGACCATAGACATCCACCAAATGACTCTCATCACAACACCCACCCCACCCAACCTAACAATCAACAACCAGAGCCTGCTCGCACCGACATCACCCCTGCCGATCCCCCCTTACAAGGCACCATTAACACCATCTCTGGTGGCTTTGCAAGCGGAGGCTCCACCTCTTCTGCCAGAAAAAGACACCTCCGTCATATACAATCCATCAACCACATCACCCATTCCCACCACAGACGCTGTATGCCTCCTATTGTATTCACAAATGATGACTTCCACGGCCTCAACCACCAACAAGATGACCCCATGGTCATCATTGTCAAAATCGAGAATTATGCTGTTAAGAAAGTCCTTGTTGATCAAGGCAGCTCTGTTGATATCCTCTACTGGGCCACTTACCAAAAACTCCAACTCCCTGAAACTGCCATGGTCCCATATGACGAGCCAATATATGGCTTTTCCGGTGAACAGGTATCCACCCGGGGCTACATAGACCTCCACACCGTCTTCCGGGATGGAACCCAAACCAAAACCATCCTCATCCCCATCCGCTTCCTTATTGTTGATGCACCAACAACCCTTGGTGCAGTCGTCTCCACCCCTCACTTGGCCATGAAATTCCCTGCCCCATCCGGCGACATCCTGACCATACACTGCGACCAGCGCTTAGCACGCGAATGCTACATGGCAAGCTTGCGACCTCAACTCCCAATCCAACAAACCAACCATATCGAATGACCCCCAGGTTCCAGCATAGCCCTATCCGGCGAAGACCTTGACCCTAGAATAGGCCAGGATGTCCGCCTCGAACCAGTTGAGGACACCACTCCTTTAGAGCTTCCCAATGGTCACTCTATTAACTTAGGCACCGGTTTAAACTCTGACGAGCGTGCCACCATCACACCTATCCTCATCAACAACACAGATCTTTTCGCCTGGTCGGCCGCCGACCTCCCTGGAGTAGACCCCCAGGTGGCATCCCACAAGCTGTCCATATATAAAGAAGCCCGCTACGTATCCCAGAAAAAATGCAAGCTTGGTGAAGAGCGTCAGCAAGCAGCCAAGGACGAAGTCGACAAGTTACTAAGTGCAGGATTTATAGAAGAAGCTCAATACACCACTTGGCTTTCTAACGTTGTCTTGGTGAAGAAAGCCAATGGCAAATGGCGGATGTGCGTAGACTACACAGACTTGAACAAGGCTTGTCCTCGCGACGCCTACCCCTTACCCAACATTGATCGACTCGTAGACGGTGCGGCAGGAAACAAGGTGCTTAGCTTTTTGGATGCGCATTCAGGGTATAACCAAATCCCCATGGCCACAGCAGATATGCACAAAACCGCCTTCATCACGGACGATGCCAACTACTTCTATAGGGTCATGCCCTTTGGCCTCAGAAACGGCGGGGCAACTTACCAACGGCTAATGGACAAGGTGTTCAATCACCTAACGGGGCACTGTCTCGAAGTATAAGTCGACGACATGGTTGTCAAGTCCCCAAGTCATCACCAACACGCTGAAGACCTGTCAGCAGTGTTCTCCGTGATGCGCCAATATAACCTCCGCCTCAATCCCGATAAATGCATATTCGGTGTTGACCGGGGTAAATTCCTTGGTTTCATGTTAACCCAACGCGGCATAGAGGCTAACCCTGAAAAATGCAAGGCTATCATCGAAATGCACAGCCCCACTACTGTCAAGGAGGTCCAACGTCTCATTGGCCATCTCACAGCCATCTCTCGCTTCTTACCCAAACTCGCCGAACAAACCCAACCCATAATCCAACTCCTAAAGAAATCTACCCGGTTCACGTGGACTGATGATTGTGAACAAATCTTCCAAAAACTCAAAACAACCTTAACCTCACCACCTATCCTCCACAAACCGGACACCAGCAAACCCCTGCTGGTATACATCACGGCCACCGACTTCACCGTCAGCGCCGCGCTTGTTCAAGAAATAGAAGGCACACAACATCCTGTGTATTTTGTGAGCAGAACATTGCAAGACCCCGAAACCAAATACCAAATGGTAGAAAAACTGGCCCTATCTTTGGTCCACGCGGCACGCCATCTCCGCCCATATTTCCAGAACCACACCATAACCGTTAAGACCGACTACCCAATCCAAAAAATATTACAAAAACCAGATCTAGCCGGACGCATGTCGTCATGGGCCGTGGAACTATCAGAATTCAGCATCCGCTACGTACCCCACGGCCCCATCAAAGCCCAATGTCTTTTGGACTTCGTCAACGACCTACAATAAACACCCATAGAGGACTAGTGGACACTTCATGTAGATGGTTCCTCAAATCCAAGGGGTGCCGGCGCCAGCATCGTCTTAGAAGGGCCCAACGACATCCTCATCGAAAAATCCCTTCATTTTGCTTTCAAAACGTCCAATAACCAAGCCGAATACGAAGCCATCCACGCTGGCCTTTCCCTAGCTCGCGAAATAGGCGTCAAAAAGTTAACGTGCAAAACCGACTCCAAACTCACTGTAGGTCATCTAAACGACGAGTTTCAGATCAAAGACCCCATCCTTCAACAATATTACCATCTGGTCCGTGCAGTCATTCAATCCGCCTTCGAACAAGTCCGCGTCGAACACATCCCAAGAACCGACAACGTCAAGGCTGACATCCTTTCCAAATTGGCCAGTACCAAGCTCAAAAGCCACCACCGATCCTTACTACAACAAACACTGTCCACACCTTCGATCACACACACTTGCCAAAACTTAACCCACACCCCAGCTAAAAGCGTCACTCCCTCCCAAAGCCAAAACTGGACCACCCCCCACATTCAATACCTCAAAACCGGCAACCCCTCCTCGACGCAGACAAAACTTGGCTGGCTAAGGCCGCCAGGTACACCATGATAGGCGATGACCTCTACAAACGCGGGTACGACCAACCCCTACTTAAGTGTGTCACGACAGAGCAAGCCCAATATATCATCAAAGAGCTACATGAAGGAATTTGTGGTTATCATTCCGGTGCAAGCACCATGGCTACAAGAGTTCTCAGAGCCGGATACTTCTGGTCCACTATAGAAGCAGACTGCCAGGATCATGTCAGGAAATGCAAGCCATGTCAGAAACATGGCAACCTTATTCATCAGAAATAGGAACAACTACATCACATGCTATCCCCATGGCCATTCACTAAATGGGGAATGGACATCCTCGGCCCTTTCTCACCCGGCAAGGGGCAGGTAAAATTCCTAATTGTAGCCGTCGATTATTTTACCAAATGGATCGAAGCCAAGTCGCTAACCACCATCACGGCCCAACAAGTCTAGCAATTCGTGTGGAAGGACATTATATGCAGATATGGTGTACCACATACCATCATCACAGACAATGACCGACAATTTATTGACAAGGAGTTAGCCAAATTCTACACCGGCCTAGGCATCAAGCACATCACAAGCTTTGTAGAACATCCACAAACCAATGGGCAAGCAGAGGCAGCAAATAAAGTCATCCTCGTAGAGTTGCGCAAGAGGTTGGATAGCGCCAAAGGCCGATGGCCTGAAGAGTTAATAGAAGTACTATGGGCTTACAGATGCACCCCCCAATCATCAACAAACGAATCCCCATTCAGCTTAGTCTACGGCGCAGACGCCATGATACTAGTAGAAATTGGCGAACCATCCCTGCGCCGAGAACTGTACGACCCAACCCACAACCACCAAAACATGGCCTTACATCTCGACCTCCTACCCGAACTCAGAGAAAAAGCCCAGATACGCAATCTAGCTGCCAAACAACGAGCTGTCAGGAAATATAATGCAAATTTACCCCCCGTATCATTTGTCATCGGGGACCTAGTATGGAGAATGACCAGCAGTGCTAGAAAGAAGGATGGCAAGTTCTCCGCCAATTGGGACGGCACATACCGCATACGAGAAGATGCAGGAGGGGGAGCTTATCGCCTAGAACAATTGTCTGGGGAAGAGATTCCCAACACATGGAATGTATCCCACCTCAAGTTCTACTTCAGCTGAATGTATATTGTAATCGAACCAATACTTGTAACCCCGGGTGTACTCTTTTTCCTCACTTGGTCTTTTTTCCCTAAGGAGGGTTTTGGCCAAAGAGGTTTTAACGAGGCACCCCTATTCGATAAATAAAAAGAAGGGTTCCCTACTTTACGACTCTATGTGTTTTTAACTCTTGCTTAATTCGTTAAAGTTCCCCACCCTTACCACAAGTAAGCGGCCTGGGTCGAAAACCCTTAACTCATGCTTAATTCGTTAAAGTTCCCCACCCTTACCCCAAGTAAGCGGCCTGGCTCGAACACCCGTATCTCATGCTTAATTCGTTAAAGTTCCCCACCCTTACCCCAAGTAAGCGGTCTGGGTCGAACACCCGTATCTCATGCTTAATTCGTTAAAGTTCCCCACCCTTACCACAAGTAAGCGGCCTGGGTCGAACACCCTTAACTCATGCTTAATTCGTTAAAGTTCCCCACCCTTACCCCAAGTAAGCGGCCTGGGTCGAACACCCGTATCTCATGCTTAATTCGTTAAAGTTCCCCACCCTTACCCCAAGTAAGCGGTCTGGGTCGAACACCCGTATCTCATGCTTAATTCGTTAAAGTTGCCCACCCTTACCACAAGTAAGCGGCTTGGGTCGAACACCCTTAACTCATGCTTAATTCGTTAAAGTTCCCCACCCTTACCCCAAGTAAGCGGCCTGGGTCGAACACCCGTATCTCATGCTTAATTCGTTAAAGTTCCCCACCCTTACCCCAAGTAAGCGGCCTGGGTCGAACACCTGTATCTCATGCTTAATTCGTTAAAGTTGCCCACCCTTACCACAAGTAAGCGGCCTGGGTCGAACACCCTTAACTCATGATCAATTCATTAAAGTTCCCCACCCTTACCACAAGTAAGTGGCCTGGGTCGAACACCCTTAACTCATGATCAATTCGTTTAAGTTCCCCACCCTTACCATAAATAAACGGTCTGGGTCGAACACCCTTAACATACAATCGATTGCATCACACATACACCACATATCATCAAAACCCGACATACAGAATAGCATACACAACCTTAATCACATTTAAACATAAGTGCAAAAATGTACCAATGTAACGTAATGTACCGAATATTACAGACATAGGCTCAAATAATATTCTTAAATCAATTAAAATTGAGATCCTATTCTGCTGCATCAGGTGCCACCTCCTCGGCATCGCCCGCTCCTTTCTCCTCCTCTACTGCCTTTTCCTCCGCCCCCTCATCTGCACTGCTCTCGTCCTCCCTGACCAGCTTGCCGTCAACAACGTCCTTATTCACATCAAACTTTGAATCTGTAATGTCCACATCCTGATGGAAGAAGGCTGCCTGCCGCAATCCCTTCTCAAAGCCATTGATGTGCTCCTGAATGATGTTATTCTTCAGATCATCAAGCTCACCAACAGCTTCATCATACTTGTCCTTCAAGTCATCGTAGTCCTCCTCCAATTCCGCTATCCGTTTATTCAACTTTTCTTCAAAGTCCAAGCAACGAACCCTCCAAGTTGCCAGCCTTTTCCTCTCTGCTTCCCAACTCTCCTTTGCCTTCTCCAATGCAGCCTTCTCCTCCTCCAGTTTATCAACCTTACCCTGCAACTCCTCCACCTTTTCCCAGCCACCCTCCTTCACTTCCCTCCTATAAAGCGACCTCACACGCCGGCTCAAAACTAACGCCTTACTCCCAAATTCGACCATTGTTCTCATGATGTGCTCCGCGTCCATGTTGTCAATAGAATTTACAACGGTATCCGGGAGGGTGATTGAAATATCCTTCCTCACGGATATCTCCGGCAACTCGATCAACCCAGCTTCCGGCCCCTTCTCCCCACTAACTGAGCCCGCCCCGCTAGCGTTCCAAGCAGAGCCGCCCTTATCTTCTTCACACCTTTTCCCTTCCCGGGTCGAGGCGGAAGCTCAACCTTCCTTTTCGTCCCACCATGCACGTGCACCTCCACCACCGATTCTTGTAAGTTAGGAACATTAGCCTTCCCAGCCGCCTTGGCCTTAGCGGCCATTTCCTTCCTCAACTTTTGAAAGAGCGCCAAATTCTTCTTTCCAGACTGCGCCATATGCCCAACAATGATACATCACAACTCGGATCAAAACAACTTAGTATTATTAACACAGCTTAAGTAATAAACAGATACCTTCGATATCTATTATCGGGTGCACCGAATTATAAACCCTAACTAGGCCCTTAGTGGGCAACTTATCGACAAACTTCAACAAGGTCTCCACAACCTCCTTATCACCAACCGACAATTCATCCATCCCCATGTCCTTATACCGAGAAGGATTATTTGTCCAACTCAAAGGGAACTTGGGACTTCCGTCTGCATTCAAAAAATAAGCTTTCCCTCCTTCCTTGACGACGACCTTGAAGTACCCATCCTTGAAATGCTTGAAAGATTGGGAGAAAGCATCCAGTCTGCTGATGTTGGGGCGACTAATCAAAGAGAAGAAAGTAGCCGGCCGCCGAGGTGTGGTGTCGTAAAAGTACAAGAAAGCATAGGGAGTGGGCTCCAAATATAAGGACTGGCACAGAATGCGGAAAGCCTGCAAGTAGGCCCAACTATTCAGATGTAGCTGGGTAGGTGCCACATTCAACGCCCGCAACACACCCATAGTGAAATCGTCTAAAGGCAATCGCACATGAAGTTGAGAAAAGTGGCACATATACATGTAGAAGAACTTCTCGGTAGCCCCCTCCTGGCCATGGCATACCCGGTCAATAGCACTCACCCTTTCTAGCGAAACAATGTCCCCACTAACACCCTTGGAGATGACGGGCGTGCAGTTTAGCCAAGAGTTCAGCAGACGGGACCATCTGAATAAAGATGATTGGTCACGAACGTCAGCAGCAGCCCACCCATAGCCGCCTTTCGCTGGCCAGTTGCTCTCCTCCAACTCTTCGAGGGGATCCTCTCGAACCTCCCTCACAACCTCCATTGACATCCCGCTCGTAACAACTCCAGAACTCGTACCCTCTCCGCCAATTTGCCTATCCTTACTTCTATCTGACTTCGTACTTTCACTACTACTAGACGTAGACACGCTACCACTACTAGACATACCTGGTTTTGTTTTTTACGATAAGATGTCGGTCGAAATTGAGGACTAGTCGGACAGTATTACGTGCACAAGATCTTTGAATTCAGAACTCTCGCAAATGAAACAAGTAACCCCTCTTCTGTTTTCAAACCCATATTTATAGTCCACAATCCCAAACGACGAAACTCTTCCCGCCAAAATAATACCCCAGACCAATCGACACCATCATTGCGAAGGATATGACACTTCAAAACGACGGTGCCAAAACTTTTTCGATTTGACCACTGACGCCCCTTCACCTACTGATGGTTACCACTTTTTAGACTTAACACTGTTCACCACACTTAAAGGCTGGGGGACTGGTGTATCACACCTAGTCGGTTCCGCTAGCATACCAACACATATCACCTTTGACCGACATCTCATATTGGACAAGGCTGGGGGACTGGTGTACCACACCTAGCCAAACTCGACCATATAAGCAAATAATGTGTATATCAAGGCAGCCAAGTATCCAGCCTAGGCCGAGTTAGCCTAACTTGTACCGATTTTAACCTATACATCTGAAGGAATGACCTACACCTCGTATAACCAATATAAGTCATCAAGGTAGGTAGCCGGTCAGGGCCGCCTACTCCAGGTCGACAACTCTAAAAGACAGTAAAATAGAAGCCCCTATCTCCAATAGGCCTTAAGGGCCTGGGTTGGGGCCCAGGCCCACTCATGGCCCAAGCTAGGACCCAAGTCAAGGCCCGGCCCATGGGATAACCAGGCATCATTAATGCTCTATAAATACGCGTGGACCCAGTAATTAAAGGTACGCATTCATTAATCACTGATTTGACTCTTTAAGAGCTTTGACTTACATGAGCTTCGGAGACTCTTCTGTAGGTAACCCCTCCTGGGTTCAAGCTGACATGTGTCGACCGGAAAGAGGCCAACTGAAGAGATAACGGACTACATGGTAAGGTGACGCTTGTGCCTAACTTATCTTATTTGTTCTCTGCAGGAACATAAAATAAAATGTAAATCAATACTTTGTATTTGAAAATAATCAAAATTGTACCACACCTAGTCGGTCTAGCCGAATAATAACCAGAAAACCCGTCCGTGTAACTACCAATGATGTAAATAATAACAATTACCTTACACATGCTAAGGTACCCGGCCTAAACCGTTAAGGAGCAACATTGATCAAAAAAACTAAAACAACAATAACAGCCTAGGCTGTTGTACCACACCTAGCCAACTCGACCAAATAGTAATAAAACGATACATATATGCCAAAGCAGTCAAGTAGTCAACCTAGGCTGAGTTGGCTTGAGCCTTACCAGCCTAAACCGATAACTTAAACGTCTAGAGGAACAACATGCACAAGACAACACATAACCAACATAAACCGCCAAGGAAAGTAGTCGGTCTAGGCCGGCTACTCCAATATACTTAATAAAATCAAAGCCCCCTAGTGTTCAATGGGTCCTCCTAAGGGCTTGGGTTAGGGCCCAGGCCCACTTACAACCTAAACCAAAGCCCAAGCCAAGGCGCAGCCCATGGCATAACCAAACATGATTAATACTCTATAAATACACGTAGACCCCAGTAAAGGTACGCATTCATTACTCCATTAATCACCTGATTTGACCTTTTGAGAGCTTTGACTTACTTGAGCTTCGGAGTCCCTTCTGCAGGTAACCCCCTCTTGGGTCCAAGCCGACATGTATCAACTAGGAAGAAGCCAACTGAGGAGATAGTGGACTACGTGGGTGAGGTGACGCTTGTGCCTAACTTATCTTGTTTGTTCTGTGCAGGAACAATTGGCGCCCACCGTGGGGAACGAGACGAACACCTAAGTACCCGTTTTTCTCCGAAGATGGTTTCCACCCGCAGCAAAGCTGGAGTGAACAAGCAGGCGGATGCTGGTCCCTCAGGACCTGCTGGCATCACCCCTGACCTAGCCGCCATCCTGGACGGCCAGGCAAAGATGCAACAAGAGCTAGCAGACCTGAAGAAACGCAGCGCTGATGAGATGGAGGCGCTGCGGCAAGAGAACTCTCGCCTTAGGCGAAAGATCGAAGCTGATCCCACCCTGAAGGGAAAGGCCAAGGAGGCGTATGAGGCTGGAAGGTCGGGGACCTTCCAGCCCACAGAAGAGGAAAGCGAATACAACCCCACCCCTCACACCTTCACCACCACCCAACAAACACCCATTCCCTCCACCCATCCCACTCACTTACCATCCACTCAACCAGGACATACTGTAGCCCCCGCCCCTGCTGCTACCCTCCCCACCACCCAGATCCCCTACAATATACCCACCACCCTACACACTACACATGTTCCACCCTATAACCCACAATACCTTCCAACAACCCACATCCCCCCTCACAACCTTACCTCCACTTTCCCCGCTATGATCAACCATCCCATCCCACCCCATCTGCTCCCACCCCACCAGCCTAGACGTCGTCACCCCTTCACCGACTTTATCGCCAACACCCCCTTCCTGCACAGTGGGAACCCTTCACGCTAGACCGCTACACCGGCGAAACTGACCCTGATGAACACCTCAAAGTATACATCACCCATGTCGCCCTGTACACGTCCCAAGACGCGGTCTTCTGCAAAGCCTTCCTCACCACCCTCCAGGGCCCTACGGTAGAATGGTTCACAACCCTTCCACCCTACTCCATCGACATCTTCGATGCTCTCTCCCATATGTTCTCCACCCATTTCACTGGTAGCCGTCCACACCAAACTACCATAATCTCCCTTCTGGGCATTAGACAAGAACACGACGAACCACTCAGAGCGTTCATAGACCACTTCAGTAAGGCAGCTCTTCGCACCCCACACCTTAACCAAGAGATGATACTCCAGTGCATGGCACTTACCCTACAACCCGACCCCTTCGCCAACAACGTCTACCTCCACCCACCTGCCTCTATGCACAAACTTAAATTGCGTGCAGCCGACTATGTCCGCATGGAGGAAATGCAGACCCTTCATACCAAATTCTGCAATGACTATGTAGCCACCACTGCCAACCCTACCCCACAACCCCAGCGCCCTGATACCCGCCCACGCGAGCCTTGCCAACCCCGCTTCACCAGATATGCCCCTTTTATTGTAGCCCGCTCCCGCATCCTTGATGAGGCCCTACAAGTTGACCTCTTCCCCCCACCACGCAAGACAACCACACCTCCTAATGCTGATATGACCAAGTATTGCCGCTACCACCGCAATCATGGCCACACTACAGAAGACTGCAAAGCACTCCAGGATAAGATAGAAGAACTGGTTCGTGCTGGTCAATTTTGCCGCTTCATCCGTAGAGATGATCACTCCTCTCGATCCCGCCACCCCCTCGATCCGACCACAGACGTCCTCCATACGACTCCCATCACGACAGACGCCCAGCCCAACCTGCTAACCAGGAACCCCAACCGGCCCGCACCGATATCACCCCGCCGACCCTCTCCTACGTGGCACTATCAACACCATCTCTGGTGGCTTCGCTAGTGGAGGATCCACCTCTTCGGCCAGAAAGAAACACCTCTACCATATTCAATCCATCAACCATATTACTCATTCCCATCATAGACGTCGCATGCCTCCCATCATCTTCATAGACGACGACCTTCACAGCCTCGACCACCAACAAGACGACCCCATGGTCATCACTGTCGAAATTGAAAACTATGCCGTTAAGAAAGTCCTTGTCGACCAAGGTAGCTCTGTCGACATTCTCTACTGGGCCACTTATCAGAAACTTCAGCTCCTAGATATGGCCATGGTCCCATATGACGAACCAATCTATGGCTTCTCTAGCGAACAAGTTTCCACCCGCGGCTACATCGACCTTCACACCGTGTTTCGTGATGGAACCCAAACCAAAACCATTCCCATCCGCTTCCTTATCGTCGACGCACCCACATCCTACAATGTCTTCCTGGGCCATCTTTCGCTCAATACCCTCGGTGCTGTCGTCTCTACCCCCCATTTGGCCATGAAATTCCCATCCCCCTCTGGTGACATCCTCACCATCCACTACGACCAACGCCTGGCACGCGAATGCTACATGGCCAGCCTGCGCCCACAACTCCCCATCCAGCAAACCAATCACATTGAGCGACCACCTGGCTCCGGCATCGCCCTATTAGGCGAGGATCTAGACCCCAGAGTTGGTCGGGATGTCCGTCTCGAACCTGTTGAGGAGACCTCCCCCTTAGAGCTCCCCAATGGCCACTCCATCAACTTAGGCACCAGTTTGAATCTTGACGAGCGTGCCATCATCACACCTATCCTTGTCAGTAACACCAACTTTTTCGCCTGGTCAGCCGCTGACTTACCTGGGGTAGACCCTCTAGTCACCTCCCACAAGCTATCCATCTACAAAGAAGCCCGCTACATCTCCCAAAAAAAATGCAAGCTTGGCGAAGAATGCCGCCTAGCAGCTAAGGCAGAGGCCGACAAGTTACTGAGCACCAGATTCATCGACGAGGCTCAATACACCACTGGGCTTTCTAATATCGTCTTGGTGAAGAAAGCCAATGACAAATGGCGGATGTGCGTAGACTACACAGATCTAAACAAGGCCTGCCCTCGCGATGCCTACCCATTACCCAATATCGACCGCCTTGTTGATGGCGCGGCAAGGAATAAAGTGCTTAGTTTTTTTGACGCATATTCTGGATACAACCAAATCCCCATGGCCGCATCCGACATGAACAAGACCGCCTTCATCACGGACGATGCCAACTACTTTTATAGAGTTATGCCTTTTGGTCTTAAGAACGCCGGCGCAACCTACCAACGGCTGATGAACAAAGTTTTCAGCCATCTAATGGGACAATGTGTCGAAGTGTATGTTGACGACATGGTTGTCAAGTCTCCAAGCCACCACCAACATGCCGAGGACCTCTCGGTGGTCTTCTCCGCGCTACGCCAATAGAACCTTCGCCTCAACCCTGACAATTGTGTATTCGACGTCAACCGTGGTAAATTTCTCGGGTTTATGTTGACCCAACGCGGCATAGAGGCCAATCCCGAAAAATGCAAGGCAATTATCGAGATGCGCAGTCCCACTACCATCAAAGAGGTCCAACGCCTCATAGGCCGCCTTATAGCCATTTCTCGCTTCTTGCCCAAACTGGCTGAACAAACCTAACCCATAGTCCAACTCCTCAAGAATTCAACCTGGTTCACGTGGAGTGACGACTGTGAACAAATCTTTCAAAAACTAAAAACCACCCTAACCTCACCATCTATCCTCCACAAGCCAGACACTCGCCAACCTCTCCTAGTGTACATCATAGCCACCGACCACACTGTCAGCGCTGCGTTTGTCCAAGAAATAGAGGGCACGCAACATCTTGTCTACTTCGTTAGCAGAAAGCTGCAAGATCCTGAAACCAGATATCAAATGGTAGAGAAGTTGGCCCTGTCCTTAGTTCACGCAGCTCGCCACCAACGCCCATACTTCCAAAACCACAACATCACCGTCAAAACCGACTACCCAATCCAAAAAATATTGCAAAAACCAGACCTAGCCGGACGGATGTCATCCTAGGCCGTCGAGCTGTCAGAATTCAACATTCGCTATGAACCCCATGGCCCCATTAAAGCCCAATGCCTCCTGGATTTTGTCAATGACCTCCAGCACCAACCCACAGAGGACTAGTGGACGCTTCATGTAGATGGTTCCTCCAATCCAAAAGGTGTCGGTGTCGGCATCGTGTTAGAAGGGCCTAACGAAATCTTCATTGAAAAATCCCTTCACTTTGCCTTCAAAACATCAAACAACCAAGCCGAATACGAAGCCATCCTCGCCGGCCTTTTCCTTGCCCGCGAAGTTGATGTCAAGACGTTAACGTGCAAAATCGACTCCAAACTTACTGTAGGGCACCTAAACGACGAATTCCAGATCAAAGACCCCATCCTTCTACAATATTACCATCTGGTCCGCGCAGTCATTCAATTCACCTTTGAACAAGTCCGCATCGAACACATCCCCAGGATCGACAACATTAGAGCCGACATCCTCTCCAAATTAGCCAGCACCAAATTAAAAAGCCGCCACCGATCCCTATTACAGCAAACATTATCTACACCCTCCATTACACATACCTGTCAAAACCTAACCCACACCCCCCGACAATACCACCCCTCCCCAAAGCCACAACTGGACCACCCCCTATATCCAATACTTAAAAACTGGCAACCCCCCACAAGGTGCGGACAAAACTTGGCTGGCTAAGGCCGCCAGGTACACCATGGTAGGCGATGACCTCTACAAACGCGGATACGGCCAACCGCTTCTCAAATGTGTCACTGCAGAACAAGCCTAGTATATCATTAAGGAGTTACACAAAGGCATTTGCGGCTACCATTTTGGCACACGCACTATGGCTACTAGAATCCTTCGAGCCGGCTACTTCTGGCCGACTATAGAAGTGGACTACCAGGACTACGTCAGAAAGTGCAAACCATGCCAAAAACATGGCAACCTTATCCACCAGAAACAAGAACAACTCCATTCCATATTATCCCCATGACCCTTTGCTAAGTGGGGAATGGATATCCTCGGGCCCTTCTCCTCCGGCAAGGGGCAAGTGAAATTCCTGATTGTAGTTGTCGACTATTTCACCAAATGGATAGAAGCCAAGCCACTGACCACTATCACGGCCCAACAAGTTCAGCAGTTTGTTTGGAAAGATATTATATGTAGATATGGTGTTCCCCATACCATCATCACCGACAATGGTCGACAATTTATAGATAAGGAGCTAGCCAAGTTCTACACTAGCCTGGGCATCAAACACATCACAAGTTCTGTAGAGCACCCACAAACTAATGGACAAGTAGAGGCGACCAACAAAGTTATCCTAGTGTAACTGCGCAAAACATTAGATAGTGCCAAAGGCCGATGGCTCGAAGAGCTGGTAGAAGTGCTATGGGCTTACAGGTGCACCCCTAAGTCATCAACAAACGAATCCCCATTCAGCCTAGTTTACGGTGCAAACACCATGATACCGGTCGAAATTGGCGAACCATCCCTGTGCCGAGAATTGTACGACCCAACCCGCAACCACCAAAACATGGTCACTCACCTCGACCTCCTACCTGAACTCAGAGAAAAAGCCTAGATACGCAACTTAGCCGCCAAACGAAGAGCCGCCAGAAAGTATAACGCAAACCTATGTCCACGATCGTTCGTAACTGGGGACTTAGTATGGAGAATGGCCAACAGTGCTAGAAAGAAGGATGGCAAGTTCTTCGCCAACTCGGACGGCCCATACCGCATACGCGAAGACGTAGGAGGATGAGCTTATCGCCTAAAACACTTATCTGGGGAAGAGATTTCCAACACTTGGAATGTGTCCCACCTCAAATTCTACTTTAGCTAAATGTATACTGTATCGAACCGAATACTTGTAACCTTGAGTGTACTCTTTTTCCTCACCTAGTCTTTTTTCCCTAAGGAGGGTTTTGGCCAGGGAGGTTTTAACGAGGCACCCCATATTCAATGAATAAAACGAAGGGTTCTCAACTATACGACTTTCCTATAGTTTTACTTTCATATTCGTTTAAGTTCCACACCCTTACCACAAGTAAGCGGCCTAGGTCGAACACCCTTAATTCGTTGGTTATTTCGTTTAAGTTCCCCAACCTTACCACAAGTAAACGGCCTGGGTCGAACACCCTTAATTCGTTGGTTATTTTGTTTAAGTTCCCCACTCTTGCCACAAGTAAGCGGCCTAGGTCGAACACCCTTAATTCGTTGGTTATTTCATTTAAGTTCCCCACCCTTACCACAAGTAAGCGTCCTCGGTCAAACACCCTTAACTCGTTGGTTATTCGTTTAAGTTCCCCACCCTTACCACAAGTAAGCGGCCTGGGTCGAACACCCTTAATTCGTTGGTTATTTCATTTAAGTTCCCCACCCTTACCACAAGTAAACAGTCTGGGTCGAACACCCTTAACTCGTTGGTTATTCGTTTAAGTTCCCCACCCTTACCATAAGTAAGCGGCCTGGGTCGAACACCTTTAACTCATTGGTTATTCGTTTAAGTTCCCCACCCTTACCACAAGTAGGCGGCCTGGGTCGAACACCCTTAACTCATTGGTTATTCGTTTAAGTTCCCCACCCTTACCACAAGTAAGCGGCCTGGGTCGAACACCTTTTACTCGTTGGTTATTCGTTTAAGTTCCCCACCCTTACCACAAGTAAGGGGCTTGGGTCGAACACCCTTGACTCACAATAGCGCACGGAAATATCCCATACATACACAAATATAAAGACCAATTAACCCGGAAGTAATCGGCATTCATACCACATCGAAAATAAACCAATGTACGAGTTATTACAGACTTAGAATCATCAAACCAAATTGGAAATATTAAAGTAAAAATCCTAAGCCACCTTCTGCTCAACGTCCTCTGCCACCACCTCGTCACCACCAGTATTGGCCTCGACCGCCTCCTTCTCCTCTTCAGCCGCATCCTTCTCTGCCTCATCACCCGAACTGATTTCATCTTTCTTGACGAGCTTCCCATCTACAACATCCTTGTTCACATCAAATTTTGAGTCTGCGGCATCAACACCTTGGTAAAAAAAGGTCGTCTGCCGCAAACCCTTCTCAAAGTCGTTGATGTGCTCTTGGATGATGCAATTCTTCAAATCATCAAGCTCACCTAGAGCACCATCATACTTATCTTTCAGTTCATCATAGTCTTCCTCCAACTCCTCTATTTTCTTGTTCAATTTTCCCTCTGAGTCCAAACAACGAACTTTCCACGTTGCCAGCCTTTTTCTCTCTTCCTCCCAACCCTCCCTTTCCTTCTTCCACGCAGCCCTCTCTTCCTCAAACTTGTCGACTTTCCCCTACAACTCTTCCACCTTTTCCCGACCTCCCTCCTTCACCTCCCGCCGATATAAAGACCCCACACGGCGGCTCAATATCAAGGCTTTGCTCCCAAACTCCACCATCGTCCTCACGATATGATCCGCCTCCATACCATCAATAGAGTTTATAATGGTATCTAGGAGGTTGATCGCGATATCTTTCCTAACAGATATCTCCGGTAACTCGATCAAGCCAGACTCCGGTCCCTTCACCCTACTAGCCGACCCCACCCCACTAGCCGACCCCGCCCGAGTAGGGCTGCCTTCACTTTCTTCACATCCTTCCCCTTGCTGGGGAAAGGCGGCAACTCAGCCTTCCTCTTCGTTCCGCCATGCACGTGTACCTCACCATGGATTCTTGCAGGTTGGGAACATCAGTCTTCCCAGCTGCCTTGGCTTTAGCGGCCATCTCTTTCCTCAACGACTGGAAGAGAGCCAAATTCTTCTTCCCTGATTGTGCCATGTGCCCTACAATAACATATTAAACCCCATTTAAAACAACTTAGAATCATTAACACAATTTAAGTAACAAACAGATACCTTCAATATCAATAATCGGGTGCACCGAATTATAAACTCTAACTAGGCCCTTAGTGGGCAACTTATCAACAAACTTCATCAAGGTCTCCACCACCTCCTTATCCCCTACCGACAACTCGTCAGTGCCCATATCCTTATACCGAGAGGGGGTACCCGTCTAGCTAAATGGGAACTTCGTACTCCTATCTGCGTTCAAGATATAGGGCTTGCCCTCTTCCTTCACCATAACCTTGAAGTATCCATCCTTAAAATACTTAAAAGACTGGGAAAATGCGTCCAATCTGCTGATGCTAGGACAACTTATCAAAGATAGCCAAGTAGTCGGTTGGCGAGGTCTAGTATCATAGAAGTACAAAAAAGCGTAAGGTGAAGGCTCCAAATATAGGGACTGACACAGAATGCGGAAGGCTTGCATGTAAGCCCAACTGTTTGGGTGCAACTGCATAGGTGCCACGTCCAGCGCGCACAACACACCCATGGTGAAATCATCTAACGGCAACTACACATCTAGCTGAGAAAAGTGACACATGTACATGTAGAAGAACTTCTTTGTTGCCCCCTCTTGCCCATGACACACACGGTCGATGGCGCTCACCCTCTCCAGGGAAACAATACCCCCGCTTACACCCTTTGCGATGACAGGTGTACAATTCAGCCAAGAGTTCAACAGGCGAGACCACTGGAATAAGGATGATTGATTACGGACATCGGCAGCCACCCACCCGTAACCGCCCTTGGCCGGCCAGTTATTCTTGGCCAACTCCTCTAGGGGATCTTCTCGGACCTCCCTCACCGTTTCCATAGGGATTCCACCTACCATACCTCCGGAACTGGTGCTTTCCTCGTCAACCTGTCTACCTCTACTCCTCCCAGACTCTACACTCTCACTACTAGACGTAGACAACGACACGCTATCACTACTAGACATACCTTTTCTCGTGTTTCTAGAAAGATGTCGGTTGGAATTGGGAACTAGTCGGACAAGAAAACACACACAAGATCCCTGAATATGAAATTCTCGCAAATGAACCAGTAAACCCTTATTCGTTTTAAAATCCATATTTATAGGCCAGAATTCCAAACGGCAAAAACCCCTTCCCGCCAAAATAACAACTCATACCAATCGACACAATCATTACAAGAGACATGACTCTTAAAAACGACGGTGCCAAAACCCCCCTGATTTGACCCCTGACATCCCTTCACCTACCATCAACCTTTTATCACCTTTAGCCTTAACATTGTTCATCACACTTAAAGGCTGGAGGGCTGGTGTACCACACCCAGCCGATCCCGCTAACATACCAACATATATCACCCTTGACCGACACCTATATCAGCCAAGGCGGGGGGATTGGTATACCACACCTAGCCAACTCGACCAAATAATAATAAAACGATACATATATGCCAAAGCAGTCAAGTAGTCAACCTAGGCTGAGTTGGCCTGAGCCTTACCAGCCTAAACCGATAACCTAAACGTCTAAAGGAACAACTTGCACAAGACAACACATGACCAACATAAACCGCCAAGGAAAGTAGTCGGCCTAGGCTGGCTACTCCAATATAGTTAATAAAATCAAAGCCCCCTAGTGTTCAATGGGTCCTCCTAAGGGCCTAGGTTAGGGCCCAGGCCCACTTACAGCCCAAACCAAAGCCCAAGCCAAGGCCCGACCCATGGCATAACCAAACATGATTAATACTCTATAAATACACATGGACCCCAGTAATTAAAGGTACGCATTCATTACTCCATTAATCACCTGATTTGACCTTTTGAGAGCTTTGACTTACTTGAGCTTCGGAGTCCCTTCTGCAGGTAACCCCTCCTAGTTCGAAGCCGACATGTATCAACCGGGAAGAAGCCAACTGAGGAGATAGCGGACTACGTGGGTGAGGTGACGCTTGTGCCTAACTTATCTTGTTTGTTCTCTGCAGGAACGACTGCTAAAGAGTAACCGACTTAGGCCGTTAACTCTAGGAAACTAACCAAGGACTTGGCAAAACCATAACATTTCTATAAGATTCATCAAGCCCACAATAATTGAACCAAGGGCCTGGACTAGGGCCCAAGCCCACCTACAGCCCAAACAAGGGCCCAGCCCATGACGTGGCCAAACATAATTAATAATCTATAAATATACATGGACCCCACGAAATAAAAGTACGCCTTCATTACTTCCATAATTACTAGATTTGACTTTCTTAGAGATTTTGCTGACTTGAGCTTCAGAGTCCCTTCTGCAGGTAACCCCTCGCGGATCCAAACCGATCACACCGAGATACCCATGAACAACATGTATCAACCGGGAGGAAGCCTACTGAGGAGATGGCGGACCAGAGTAAGGTAATACTTGTGTCTAATATATCTTGTTTGTTCTCTACATTAACAAAAATCAAACTTTGTTTATTACACATTCAAGAAACAAACTAATTACTTATTATATAACACATGCTGTCCATTTTCTTCCCTCTACATGCATCATGGGAAAAAGAAAAACAATGACTTGATCAACACTCACCATTTCTTACGATAAAGAATAAGAGCAAAAGAGTTACGATAAAGAATAAGAGCAAAAGAGTGAGACCACAAGAATAATGCCAAACCTTAGAACCCTAATAATAGTGACAATAGACACATCTAATTTGGATATTTTATTCATATGATCATTACCATACGCACTACCAGATTCTCACACCAATTTTTATATTGTTTCAATCCTTTCAAAACCAACTTTCTTTTGAAAATGTAAACAAGAAATGGAGACCGGACAAATATCAATTATTAAGGTCATATTAGTTTTCTCTTTCAAAAAAAGAAAACTAAAAAAGTATTTGATGAACTATATTTTTGGTTTATGACCACTAGTTTTTAAAATAAAATTGATATTAGAGAAAAATAAATTTAAATAATTATTTAAAAATATTGAGAATAAATTTAATTTATTTGTGAGAGGGAAGAAATAACTTTATTTAAAAATTTGATTTGGTAATATTGGTTTTGTAAAATAATTTGAAAAAAATTATTTTTAAATTCAATAATGGTAAATAAAATAATGTAATTAAAAATGTGAATAAAATAATTGGTAAAGTAAATCGATATTTCTCAAAGTGATAAAAAAAAAACAACTTATGAATTTTAAACTAGTTATATTCTTTTAACACCGAGTACATTCCTTAATCCGAGTGTTGAAATAAATAAAGCGAATAACTAAACTACGGTAAAACTAACAAAAATTGCCTTGGAATAACTCTTAAAAAAATAATCATTAAAAATCTTTATTTATGATAACAAATAAAAAAAAAAAGACATTTTTTATAACCTAAAATTACCAAAAATGTAATAATGACCTTAAAATATCATCATCTAATTTAAAAATATTTAAAGTATAAATTAAATAACTTATAAATAATATTATGTTCTTATATAGCTATATTCTATAAAATCCTTTAACCATTTAATTTTCTCTCCTTTGCGTCTTTGACCTTTCCAGTTACATAATTTCAAAACCGAATGGGATATCTAACGCTTAAAGAACTATTTATTTTCAATAATTCAAATTTTTTCATTTCATCTTTTTTATTCATTTTATTTTAAAAATGATCTGAATTAAAAAAATTAGATCAGCTTTTGAAACATGTTTTGAAAATTAAAAATACGATATAGTTTTAAACAAAACCTTTTTGTACCTCTGTTTCTTTTATACATGCAAAAAATTAAAATAAAATAATTATCATTTCAATTTATATTAAATTTGCTACCAGCATCGAAAAATTGTTGTCTGAAATCTTATTTACATATTCATCCTACTACTACTATTGTTATTATTATTATTATTATAAATATTATTATTATTATTATTATTATTATTATTATTATTATTTCTATCAATTGTTATCTTTCACTTATGTTTATTTACAATAAATGTGTAAAATAATAAAAATGAAATAAAATAAAATCATAATACAAAAATTATAGTTAATATTGTTTTTATCTTTCAAACGGATAAATAAAAAATCTTTGTAAAACGACACTTAAAAATAACAATTCTTCTATGAATTTCTATTCGTTCTATTCCAAAGCGACTATTGTAAATTATAAATTCAATGCATGAAAAAGGTGAATTTAAGACATATACCTATATTATTCAAAAGATTTAAATATGTTCTATTTCTCGACACTACGAGCTACAGTAAAAATATTTTATCTTTTACTCTTCCAAATTTTGCAAAATATTATTTTTTTTCACATAAAATTAGGGTTTTTTCTTTATCATTATGGAGTAATTTCATTTTGAAATTATAAAAATAAAGTAACTTTTAAAAAAAATTACTTGGACAATTCGTGCTAAGTTTGCATAAATTCATAAAAAAAAAGCCAAATCATGATAAAACATTTTTATTTAACTAAAATGAAGTTATGTCAAGTTAAGATAACTTTAATGAAAAAGTTGAAGTCGTCGATGTTTAAGACAACTTCAATACATTTCATAAAGGAACTATAACATCATATGACTCTAGTATATTCGACATTTTTCATAAAGGAACGAAGTTGTCGTAACATCATACAACTTTAATACATTCTGTAAAAAAACAGAGATCATCTCAAGTCATGACAACTTCAACTTTTTTCATAAAAGTCGTCTTGACTTCACACAACTTCATTTCACTTAAACTAAAATCATTTCAGCATGACATGACTCCTTCTTTATGAAATTGTACCAACTTAACACGATTTGTCCAAGTTCAACTTTTTTATTTAAAAGTTACCCTATTTTGATAATTTCAATGTTAAAAAAACAAAATTAGATGATGTTAGTAATATTGATTATGTAAAAAATGGTAATCTATTTAATATTTTGCAATTTTATTAATTTCTTTCATCTAGATTATTTTGAAGGATAGTTTGATCATTTATACACAATTGAATTTGTTTAAAGAATCAAAAGGATGATAACTAATAAACATGTATCACTATTAACTTTAGCTATGACAAATACTAGTATCATTGATTTTTCTTTCTATTAAAGTTTTTAACCAAAGCGATAACTCATCCAATGCTTATTAGAGAAATTTCACTCAATACTTGTCACTAAAAGTTTGACTCAAAATAACATTTTATAAAATCAAAAGGCTTTTTTTAATTAAAAAACAAAAAGAAACATTATACACAATTTGAAACACTAAAAAATATTTAAACTTTTGATAAACTTTAAAAAAGATCATATCACTTAATTAAATTCACATGATAAATAGTAAATAAATTATTTGTTATCATATCATTAAAGTTATTAATGTCGTTTAACACCATGAATTCAAAGTAACATCTCACAACATCTAAGTATTAAGTAAAGTTAATTTTCTTTTATTAAAAACCCAAAAGGAATAGTGCTCCAAATTTTGAGAACTAAAAATATATTTAGAAAATTACTTTTGTAATAATTTCGTAAGTAAAAGTCTCAAGGTAAACTATGCTTATAATATCTCATACAAAATATAGTTACATGTTCTTTAGTGTGTGTTTCTAATAAAAGATTTCACTCTAGTTGTTTAAATATTAAAAAAAAGATATAATTTATTGTTTATGGGTGATTCTTATTATGTTTTGGAGCACCTTAATCCGATTAATTATTCATATATATATATATATATATATATATATTTGATTGCGAACAAATATCCATATAAAAAATTATTTAGCAGAAAATATTTTATATAATATGATATTATATTTATAATAACTTTGTTTATTTTAAAATGTCTATTACAATTTGTTAGAATAATAATAAAAATATTAATTATAATAATATTAATAAAAATAAACAATGATGATAAGAAAAGGATATAAATAAAAGAAAATCAATCAAGTCAAATAATTCTTATAATAAATAATAATAATATTGGAAAAAGTTATAAATAAATAAAGGAGTAGAAAAAATATCGATTAATTGTGTACTTAGAGAGTAAACATGTAACACTCCAATTAAGTACAATCATCCTTCTAATTAAAGTATTACTAATTAATTATTGAACATAACCAAACTTATAAGTATATAATATGTATTTGTAATCCTCCATAAGAGATCATAATTTAAAACTTTCATATACATAAATTTTTTATATATCATGAGGATCTATGTAATATGATGAAGGATTGACCCCAACCAAGGATGAAGGCACATGCTTAAGAAGACTAAGCATGTTTAGAAAGGAAGTTCACTAATCCTTCATCCCTTTCATTTGTGTTAGTTATTTTTTGATTCCCTAAGTTGGCTTAGTTGAATCAACTTTAGTTGACTTGTTGACCTTTGACTAGGTTTGACTTGTTGACTATAGTTGACTTGACTTAAGCCAACATGCTAATCTATGTTTATT
>Ga0214543_1005500_pt1 | contig 23253 bp, 6 predicted proteins | sample CNSS2metaG_FD_160094 | JGI IMG/M metagenome (GOLD analysis project Ga0214543, IMG submission 160094) | Root nodule microbial communities from cowpea collected in UCLA plant growth center, Los Angeles, California, USA - CNSS2 | ecosystem: Host-associated > Plants > Roots > Nodule | place: USA... | reverse complement strand
GAGGTTGGGGTTATTAGTGTTGGGGAAGCCATGGTGTTGGAGAAAGAGAAAGGTGAGAGAGTGAGGGAAAGTAGAGAGTTTTTTTTTTTTTAGTGTTGTGGTGGTGAGAAGGAAGAAGAGGGTGTGGGTTTTTGCCACGTGGCCTTATCCTCTTATCTTTGGTTTTGGTTTTTGGATGAGAAAGCAACCAATGGTTTGTAAGCTATAGATCCACACCCACCCCTGCCCTCTAAAAAATGCCTTATTTTCAATATGATTAGGTGCACCAAGAAATTACCGGGGTACAGGAAGAAAAAATCCAAACGTGCTTTTTTCTCTGTTAACTTGACGCTAAAGAAGTTAGCTTTTACTTGCACGTCTGCAAAACGCGTATTCTGTTTTGGTAAGTGGGTGTAGAAGAAGCCCATGCTTAGAGTACATGTTGGATTGGATCCGAACCAAACAACTTATCAGTTACGTGTTGGGCCACCCTATTAGTTGTTAGATTCCAGAAAATGTGGAGTAAAACGAAATTAACATTATACTAATGATCTACCTATCTTTATATCAATTTCATAGTTTTCTAAGTTGCAAAAATCATATACTAATGCTTTGTAATGAAAATTCTAACAATATAATGATTAATTTACCTAATCTGTTTTAAAATAGGAAAATGGTATTATAATTTTTATTTTTTAACTCTCATCCTCCTCCGCTGTCTAATATAATTTAATACGAATCATTAATTAATATATCATTATATTTTATTTTTAAAAAATATCCATACTAAATCACACAAAAAATCACATCAAAAGTAAAGGACGAAAATGAATTTCTCTCAATATTGTTGATATTAAATAATAATTAATTATGATAAAATTTGTTAAAAGTAATACAAATACTGTAAGTAATATATGATATAAATGAAGAGAGAGAATTACTCCCTAATAAATAGTGTGACAGTTTTATAGGATTGTTTGATTACAATCAATATGCAATAAAATTATTAGTTTTAATAATAATTATCTTGAAAATCATGTTAAGAAAAGTGTTTAATTGATCAATAATATAAAGCAATATCGCTAGTGCATAGACATTAAACTATTTATAAAAATAGATATTAATTTATTAATATTTTTATTAGAGCAAAAGTTTATAACATTTGTTTTTTTCAATTTTGAAAATATATTGACACTATTATAGCATTACAATATTTACTAAATATATTTCATAATTTTTAATCAATATAATACTTACTTAATAAAGATTTAAAATGTTTGGCTCTAATAAAAAAAAGCCAAAAGGATTTTAAGCTGTAAAATATGTTTAAATTGAATTTAAGAAATAAATTGATATAACATGTATGGAAAATATTCAGATCAAGAAGTGTTGTTCAATAAATTGACAAGTTTTCTATTACAATCCACAACTCTACCCCCATTGAATTGTACTCTGAATTAATGATTAGAACAGGGGAGCAAGATTTCTACATTAGTCTATGCTATCTATTGGAATATTAGAGCATATTATTATTCACCTTCGACATAAAAAAAATATTGAACATTTGCACTTCTAATGACATGTTGATGGTTTTGCACTCTCTAATGGATTTGGTGATGAGATGTTTAACTAGTTGATTAATAAGAGGGAATTTGAGTATTTTCAATATACAATTTTTCTTCTATTATTTTTTAATAATATTCCACACTTTCCTATAATATAATTTTAAATAATTTTATAAGTTTTTTTTTATTGAAATGAAGATATTTTATAAACTAAATTATAGATTTAAATAGGAGTACAAAATATTATATAATCGTAACTTTCTTAATTCTGATTTATAAAACTAAAATGTTATAAAAGCATAATACATGTGGAAAACAATAAAAGAATAGAAATTATAGAATGAATTATATGTTTTAATTTGGTATCAGAACTATTTTTTTTATTTGTTTTTCATGAATTATTAAAGCTCTCCGTGACAGAGATAGAAAAAATAGAACTTTTGTGATACTTAACATCAATTATACGAAGATTATTTTTTTTTCGTATACATTTTGTTTTTCAATTTTATTTTCATTTTTCTTCATTTAAATAATTGCTAAATTAAATACAATTATTTTATAAATAAAATAGTTATTTTATTGTAAAATCTTAGAAAATGGTATTTTAAGAGTGGTAGTTGTGTGAGAACTGATATTCGATTATTTTAATATTAAAAGATTTTAGTATAAATAAAAATGTTATAAAGAGTTTCATTATTTTAAAACACACTATATATCTAGAAACCACTTTTCTAGAGTCTCTTACTTCTCTACAATAGTTCTGTTTTATTGAAGAATCGAGACTATAAGATTGATCCTCTTAACGAGCTCTTCAAGTTGGATTGATCAGTTTCTATATTCACGTAAGTTGAGTTTCTGTCTTCTTTTTGGTCTATTTTGGTTTTCTCTTGCATGTGAGCTCTTTTGCTTGCATGTGTCGTTTTATTCATCAGTATGAGTCTCTGTTGATCAATGATCATAACGATATGCCCTGATCATTCTTGTGATGTTTCTATGTGTAGATAGAGCATTTTGTGGAATTAGAGGTGTTTGGCGTTCGTAGAGCTATTTAACAGGGATATCAGGTAAGGTAAGCTAATTTCTCTATTTTAATTCTTAAACATGTTAGGAATGCATATTGTATGATTATTTTGTGATTGATTGAGGTATCTGCTATGTAGTATTGCTTGTGATGTTTGAAAGCCATGAAGATTTATGTTTTACCTGTTATTCGAGAAATAACTGTTGTGTTATAGGTGCGTTTGAGTTCAATTGGTGTGAATGTTTTAATAGAATTGATGTTTGATATTTGAATGGTCTATACAAACGTTTTGAAGTTGTTGGACTAGCTGAATATGCATAATTATGTTTAGATCAGTTTTTCTAGGATTTTGCAGACTCGTTGGGCGAGCATTACTCGTTGAGCAAGTGAGTTGATTGGAAAAATTATGTAGAATATTGATCTGCAAAATTATGCAAATTCGCAAACTCGTTGGACGAGTCATTACTCTTTGGACGAGTCATTACTTTTTGGGCGAATTTCTAAGTTATGGACTTTCAGACTTGGGAAGTCGTTGGACGAGTAATTCTCACTAGGCTCTTTATGTGAAGATTTTTCAACTGTAGCTCCAGTGGCAAATTTGTTGGGCGAGCCATTTGGTCGCTCATCGAGAAGGGGACTTTCACCTCTCGCCCAACAATATGTGCTCACTGGGTGAGTAAGTCAAAACCTGAAATTTGTATTTTTGAGTTAAATTGGATGATATTTTAGTTATTATAGAAGCTTTGTAACTATTATGAATGATGAGTATATGATATGAGATTAATTATAGGAGACTGAGTTGAGATTGGTTGATACTAATCCAAGGAGGATTAGCATTGGTTATGGTAGTGTATGCATTGAAATAAAGATTGTCTTAGCAGTTATCCTGATGCTCTAATAACCATTCAAATTCTCGATTAGAGAGGAATGGAGTATGTGGTGAGAGAAGCAACAGGTCCTAGCCTAGGAGTTTTTCCTTGACCATAGGTGTCAATGGAATGACCTTGTATGGTAGAGTTTTCACTCTTGTCGCTCTGGAGAGCATGAAATGCCACTACAAGTGCAAAACTAATTGGATCCGACCTTAATGTATGTATCTGAATTAATTGAGTCGTAATTTATATATATATATATATATATATATATGCTTGTATGTAGTTGTTATATATATCAATATTATATAGTTTGAGATAATTCTTTAAAATTCATTAGCTTATCATTCTTTTGTGCTTCTGTCTTGTGTTGTTTATTTTCATTTTGTGATTATCACTATATATATATATATATATATATATATGCTTGTCTGTAGTTGTTATATATATCAATATTATATAGTTTGATATAATTCTTTAAAATTCATTAGCTTATCATTCTTTTGTGTTTCTGTCTTGTGTTGTTTGTTTTCATTTTGTGATTATCACCTATTTGGTGGGAGCAACAATGATTGTGGTTTCAGAGGCACATCTGGAGGGTGAAGAGCCATCCTTTAGGTCCAAAGAGGGTTTTAGTAAGAAACTGTTGTAATGGTCAATCTTGTCTAGAAGTAGAAAATGTTTGGTTTGTATAATTGATATATTTATATAGTCCTACTATTTGTAAGACTTAATTAATATATTAAGGTGAAACATCATATTTGATTAGTTTTAAACTGTTAAAATTGAGATGTTATATTTATTATTTTAACTTTTAAATTTCTATTTATTTTCAATTTTGTGTTTCCACGAATAAATCTAATTATGACATGTATTCACATACGGATAGAGAAAAAAAAAATCTTTTATGATAAAAATATATGAAGAATAGTATGTTGAAAAAAAGTGCTAATATTCATGAAGTAAAAAGTTAAGTGAACCCATAATATATCTAAAGCTTTCTAAAAATACATTTTCCATTGTTTAAATAATAATTTTTAACATCATAATCCCTTTTTGTACATTTTGTTTTCATTCCTTCTATTTATCTCCTCTGCCAACATAGAATTGTATTTCAACTTTTGCCATAATAGTAGATCATAAGTGTTTGCGGGCAACCACTTGTTCAGGTCTCAAAATGTTTGTCCGAAATTGTAGGTCCCAACTGTTTTTTCAGTTTGATATCCTTCATTTCTGCTCGACCTTCCAGTACGAAAGCGACTCTTCATTTTGGTGCTTTTTTTTTTCTGCTGTGACAGAAAAAATGGGAACAAATAAAAAACGAGTTTGAAGATTGAAAAGGGAAGAAAAGAAAGCATAACAGACTGAGTTGCTGATAACATTTTTTTTGTCCTTTGAATGGGTGAGATGAGAGCCTGAAGCCATTTGTTTTACCCAAGCCATGTTCCTCGAGAAGAAGATTTAAAAAGAAAAGGAAAATGATATTTTAATCCATTTTTTTTATCTACTTTTAATTCATCACTCTCATCACCCTTAGATCATCTATTTTATATTTTTGTAGTGATGTGATGTGATGATTTAAGGGTAATGAGACTGATAAATTAAAAGTAGGTAAAAAAAAGTGGATTAAAGTATCATTATCCGAAGAAAAAACACTCTTCATTTATGTGGCAAAATATGTGTTAAAAAGTATATTTTAAACATAATTTAATCTTACAAAATCAACTTATAAAGTAAGATTTACAATTATTTATATACCACAAATTAATTTTATGTTTAGTCAATACGAGACTTTCAACCCATCATTTTACACCAAAATATATATTTCTTGAATGTGTGAATAGACATATATAATGATTGAATAAAAATTGAAACAATAAATTCAATAAAATAATATATTTAATTATGATAAACTCTAATCCATGATTTTGATATCATATTAAGAGTATAATTTAAATTTAATTAAACCTTACAAAATCCATTTTATAAAATAATAATTATTTTCACTTATATATTGATGATCGATTTTTAATTTATAGATGAGTTCTAGTCACATCTTGATGTACTATATTTGTTTGTTTATCACTTGCCAAATTCAAAGTTAAGGTACTATTATTTCCTTTGTTATGGACATGTGGGAATTTATGAAGATAGATTAAGATGGTGGCCTTGTCAGCAACACTAAAATTAATAAATGGTGTCTAAGTAGGTTTTACATGTAGATCTGTTGTTACATTGGTGATATAGTTAAAGGGCAACTAAAAAAATCAACAATTTGACCTATAATCAATGCATGAGCCAACATGGGAAATCTTTCATAAATATCTCATGGATTTGTCTCCTACACAGTTGAATGTGTTAAACACTTCCTTCCCCTCTTCATTAAACTTGGTTTCATAATCACCAATCAACACAAAATATTATAATACCTAAAATTAAAACTAAGATTGTATATTTTTAACATTTGGTGGAGATTATTATGTAAGGGAGGACAAGAAGTGAGCAACACGTTTATGATATGAGTACACTGTTTACTCAGTCTCTTGTCAAATTCAACACAGCTTCCAGAATGTAACCATTCTTAAAATGAAAGAAGATAAAAAACAAAGAAAGAAAATACTTTTTTTTTTATAAATTGACATAATGAAAAAAATGAAAAGGGTACTATCAATAACTGCTAAAATAGAAAACAGAGAGTCACTCTATTTATAATAATTTTAAACCAATAAATATATAACAATCTTATCCATTTTTAACTATTGTCCTTTAACATTTGGCTATTTATATAAAGGTTTAATTAGTCAGATAATACTCATTTTCATTTAAATATGTCAGTTTCGTATTCGTTTTTAAAAATGTGTCAATTGAGTTTTAATTTTTGAAAATATATCTCAATTAGTTCCTTTTCAGCAAAAAATTATTAACACCGTTAAAGATATTAATATTTAAAATGACTTACAAAATTAAGTATTAATATTTATATTAAAATTTAGTAGTAAAAGTTATGAATTAAGTATAGACTTTAGTAATTTTTGTCTGAAAGAGAACTGATTAAGACACTTTTTCAAAGATTGAGACTAGATTGACACATTTTTTAAAGCGGGTACTAAACTAACACATCTGAACGAATGTGTGTACCATCCGACTAATTAAACTTTGTATAACATATCACACTTTTATTATTATTATTATTATTATTAGTATTATTTTTTATGAAATTACCTAACGCATCTAACAAAAGTAAAATCTTGACCAAAATACCGAGACAGCCGGCCCATAATCTCCTATCAAACCTTTTACGACTCATTCCATTGATTGCGTCCACTCTCAATTGCTTATCTTAAATTAAATCCTTCTTCTTTCCTTACAAATAAATATCAGATCATTTTTTCATAAAATGAAAACAATCTTTACCAAACATCTACCTGCCAATAAAATATTTTTAACCTACACCACAACAAAAATAAAAAATTACAGTATTATATTGTAAAGTTTTACAATACTTTTTGGCTGTTCAATTATAAATCTTAGTCTCGTGGCCCCATTTCTTATCAACAAACACTTTATAGGCAGCTAAATGGGACACCATCCAATCAGATAACATGGTTTAAACAGATTGCAGATAAACTTCAGACCACAACATTCTTAAAAAAATAGAGTGGTGATGTTGTTTGAGGAACATTATATATTAGTAGTTTAAGGTATTTTAATACTGTAACATAACATGTAACTAGATATTTGTAAATCTTACTTAAGCAATTACTTATCATCCCATACAGTGTTTGCAAGTCACATCCACTAACATTATCAGCACTTAACTTTTGGCACCTGTTTTAAATTATAACATGATCGATCTCCATTAATGTTTATGTATTTTTTTTATGTTGGAAGATGTGAGAGTGAGTTTTGCAGGGGCACGAAACTAGCATTTGATTCGAAACCGATTGACATTCCTAACCAGACTATCGATCAGGCAGTTCAAGAATAAGTAGTCAAAGATTGTCTAGACAGACAATTTTTTGGGTTGTTGATGTGACAATTTTTCCAAAATAATTTGTCACATCAACAATTCAAGAGATTGTCCGCCTGTAATGAACGACCTTCAATCACTTATTTTTGAACTGTCTGATCAGTAATCTGGTTAGAAACGTCAATACGTCGTACGATACACTTTGTTTCCCCTTTTGAGGGTGTTGGAAAAGATGAATGAGTAAAGCTTTGAAAATGGTTTTGATGTGATGAAGAAAAAGAGGTGGCAATTAAAGTCAGAGCATAGATACGGTGCCTAATTGTTTGCAGGAGCACCCAATTATCTGTTTGCAGAATTAATTTGTGACACAGATTCAACAGTATCGATCGTTGAAGGGTTTAAGCTTTCCATATCTGATTGCTCACTTAATAATATTGCAAAAATTATTGGTCCGTTGATGGATACACGACCAAGAGGATCATGTTACCTGTCACCTAACATCTGTGGGTAGAAAACATGATACATCACAAATCTCTATTTATATATATGATAAAGAAAGGAAATTCCCAGTCATGTAGTCAAATTAAAACAGTAACTTTTACATACTATAGTTTAATGAACAACATATTTGTAATGGTGAGCAATGCCAATATTTATGGTCATAACTATTCTTATATTCTTAATTATGAGTACTCTAATAGTCGTTTTTATTTGTATTTTCATTTTATAATGTGATATGTTTTCTTAAAATTAAAGATTTAAGATATAAAAAAAAATCTATAAATTTTATAATTATTTAGTTATTTTATACCATATGAAGATGAATTTGACTTTAATATTACTATATATCGGATTCTTTTAAAAGGATTCACCTAAGAACAAATTCATATAAAAGACTATGACAATCCTTCTAATATAAAATCTTAAGTAAGACATCTCTAAATCTTCTTTATATATTACTTAACTTTTTTATTTATATTATATAGAGATTTAAAATCATGTTTAAATTTCTAGTTTTTGTGACAAATTGGTGTACATCTCTATGGTTAGTTGTGATAAATTTGTGTGCAATGGATCAATAGTCATGGAAAATAAAGAGGTATGGTATTGTGTTTGTGGTATTACAAGAAAATTGCTATTATTGATGACACAAACGTTGATAATAGCAAAAATACATGGTAATTAAAGTTTATCAATGGATTACCAACAACAATAAATTTGTCGATAAAAATTTTGTCAAAAATTTTATCGATATATTTAGGAATTTGTTGGTATTGATGATCACAAATTTGTCGATAGATATATGTCTGTAATTATTAGTGGATTATGGGACCATATGAATGAATAAAAAATTATCATAAAACTTTGCAGGAAATTTGTCATTCAATTTACCAATGAATTTATTGACAAAAAAAATTGTTGATAATAGGATTTATAAGTTATTAACAAATGTTATCAACGAAATTGGTTGTCAAACTACTTACTGATAAAAATATTCGTCGATAACAAAAATTTTAAATTACTGAAAGATCTTACCAAAAAAATTTAGTAATAGATTCATTATCGACAGAAATATCTTTTGATAATTAAAATTCTAAAATACATCGATAAATTTGAATTTTCTAAAATATAGAGGATTTTATATGTGTTCTAATTTAAACCAACATGAAAGCTATTTCCTAATTTATAAATTTATTAATATTTGATTGGTAGATTAGATACATCACCATAATAAATGGTTACTAAATTTTATTTTTATGATAGTGTCATAATGGTGGTGGTAAGGATGATGATAACAAATGTAGTTAGTGAAATACTAAGGAGATAGTGATGGCATAGTAGTAGTTATTACGATGAATCTGACAATAATTATGTGACAATAGTTTTAACCACGATGTAGATGGCAATTGCTATAATAAAAATATAACAATAAAAACAAATCCCAATTGGAAAAGAAACCAAATTACACGTACCCATACATAACCAATGTGAAAAAGTAATATCAATTTTTTTAATAAAAAGAATCAGTTATCTTATTATTGAAACACACACAATTAGACAAAAACTAAATTACAATTTATATAATTAAAAATTTAAATCAGTGATTTGTGAGATTGGATTACCAAATTTATATATAATAAAAATGTAAATGATGAGAGGTAAAAAAAAAAGAAAATCTTATTGTATCATCTTTTAATTTAACTCTTTATTATTATAATGAAATATAATAAACAATAAGATAAAAATCATATTTTACTGCAATATCGAACTATTAATTATTATAAGAAGAAATAGTCATGGATTGAAACTAGTTCAAGTTTTGGTAACCAAACACAACATTTTTTTACTGTAACACGCACGTCTCCCGTATATGGAATAGTCTGCATTTTAAGGAGCTTGCTATAAGGTATAAAGAAAATTCAATAAATAAAGTAAAAGTATAAATATACAATAAAAATGACGCTATAATAATTAATTTTAAAACAGTGGCTTACTACAAAATTAGGTTTGCGGTATATAATGCTTGCAGTTTGCATTAGAAGAAGCACGTGGTGGAACTCAAGCTGAATTGTCACTGTCATTTATTCAGGCCTGATTGTGTGGACCATTTACAACCCTAATTTCAATCAAATGTTCTTTCTTTTAAAAGTTTTTTTTTAATTTAAATAAGTATTTATTTCTTTGTAAATAAATTATTGTTATTTATTTTTAAAAAAATAATCCTGTCTATTTTTTAATTAAATAAATTAAAATAAAAAAAAATTACTTATTTCAAAAACACTTATTTTAACCTTAAACCAGTAAGATGAGTCCTACTATTGTTAACCGGATAATGAAGCACGTGACTAAATAATTAAATTTATAGAATACGGTTGAAAAAATCCGACGACAATCGCACGTGATTTGGTGAAACAGAATTTGTAACCTTTACAAAACATATAAAAAAGATTATTGTAGGAAAATAATCAAACTTGAAAATGCAAAATTTTCTTTTATGTTTGTAGTAAATTCTAAAAGAGATTCTCAAATGTTGTTAATTATATGAATATGTTTATTAACATTTTCTTTTCATAATGATAAGTACTTGAGAATCCCACTAGCTATATATTAATTTTCTAATTATATTATTGTTTACTTGTCCTCGCGCTCTTTTTCTTATCATTTGATTCTTTATAGAACGCTAAAGTATAGCCAAATCTAATCATACACTTCTTTTCTATATTTATGCAAAAATATATTCCAAATTAAAATATTTCATAAATGTCTCTTAAAATCAAGTGGAAAGACATGCCACTCAACATTTTTTTTTAAATATTAAATTTATCTTCTTAGTGAGTTCCATCTTTTAATAATTTAACATGGTTAATTTGATATTAGAGAGGTTACTAAGACTAGGTTGATGATAGGTATATAGTTATCTTCTTATAGGTTCTCATAGAGTTTCACTACAAATTATATTCATTCTTATCTTCAAGAGAAAAGCTGAAGTATATGGGTTATTCTTCTTTCCTCTAACAATTTGTATTTTACTTCTTTCCTCTAACAAGGTTGGAAAAGCAAGTAAAATGTATTTACAAAAGCCACAAAATATAACCATCTTTGCATTTCTGAATTTCCACTTTTTATAGAATTTTCGTGCTTTACTTTTTATTTTACCAATAAATTAGATTTCAATATTAATTAATTAGTGTAGATTTTGAATTGTAAAAAATATTTACGTTCAAAATAGTAACAGGTCGGAGAAAATCAACAAATATATAATGAAAATGCGCTCCAAATATTATAATTATTTGAACTCGTTGAATTTGAATTCTTAGGTGATTTGAATAATTCTTTGTACGTAGAAGTAATCAACATAATATGAAATATGAAATTGGGCAAATCAGTGTTAGCACTTTTTATGCAGAAATTAATAGTGAAATAATAAGAGACAGGGATACCTTGAAATATTGTTTGACCTGCCCTAATACCACGTCTTGCTATATTATATACCCTATTAAACCAACAATGTCAATGATTGTCACAATTAGCAAAAGTAAACTGCGTCAATTAAATTGGTTGAAATTCAAATCTTTCCTATTTAATGTGTTCGAATATTAAGATGGGAGAGCCCTAATCATAATTTTTATTTTATTTTTTAAAAGATCACTTCTTTTAGCTGTAAACTTGAAATCCATTTACTAATAAAAAAATTTGTTACATATTAAATTTATATAGCATAACATATTTTCTATAAAAAATAAGCTTTGAATACAATATAGCGGGAATGATAAATATTTGAATGAAAAAAGGAAGAAAGATTATATATAAAATAAAAATAAGTAATTATAAGTGTAAATATGTTAATGACTTCTAAAAAAAAACTCTTGAAGTTGAAACGAAAGAAGAATTATCTCACAATTAAGAACAAGAGTATTGAAGTAATACAAAAACTTATTGGAGATCACAAATGACTACATTCCAATGGTACTGGAACAAAATTTGAAATCAATTTCGACACTAATGTAAAGTGAGGTCATATAGTCACATCCCAATCATCAAAAAGAAACACACAAAATATGTTTGAATTTAGATTTGGTCGACTTAACTTTTCATCAGGACTTACTCAACTTAACTTTTTGGTCTAGATTGACCCAACTCAATTATTCGTTCTGGACAAACACGAATTGATTCTTTGATCCGAGTCTGACTCGACTTGGTTATTTGGCTTGGGTCGACTATGCTTGATTCTTCGGTTCATATTGACTCAACTTGATATTTGGTCCGATAGACCTAACTTAAGCTTAGCTCGTGATGGCTTATTTGTCTCGAATTTTGGTTCGGGCCAAATCAACTTAACTCTTTGACTTAAACTGACTTGATTTGATTCTTGTGTTCAAGTTAGTTTGGATTGATCTTTTAATATAAGCCTAATTGACTTGACCGTCGACCGAACCAACTTCCATTGAATTTAAAATAAGTAGATTTAAAGTTGTATAGATTTAGAATTATATGAATTGAATTTCACTTGGGATCTTTTTTTCCACCCTTAAAACCAAATTTTGTGCTAATTCAATGGTTTAAACGGTTAATACATGAATTTTCCTTTTTGAGTGCATATGGACATTTTTCATTTACATTATTTTGTCGTGGATAACAAAATAATCGAACCTAAACTTTTTTTATGTTCCCCATTATTAATGCACATTGCAAACTACTTATTTCCAAGTCTCCTTTTTAACTAACATTCAATTAACCATTTATCTTGTAGAGGCAACTATAATTAGACCACGCATACGTGGATCCTTTTGTAAGTATCCCTTGCCAGCTTTCAAAAGGGTGAAGTGAAGTTCATTATCTTAGTTTTTTTCAAAGTCAATACATAAAATTAAGACTCCTATAGGGATGTTTTGCACCAAAACAGAGACTTTAGCACCACTGCACGCTTCTTCTGATTTTTTTTTTATTATATATATGCCTACGGAATGCGACTAACCTACAAATATATATATTTAACATTTTTTCTTATGCCATTGTTAAGTTAATTTACCCTTAAAAAAAAATAATAGTATAACAGTTAGTATTATTAGTTAGTAAGTACCCTTGCACTTACGTTCACGCGGTTTCCAACTTCCATGGCTCTCTGGGTGCTACATCACAACACCGATTCAGTTAAAATACAAAATAGAAGCAAAAGAGGAAATTACTATCATTATAAACTGTACCTTTTCTTTTCCTCTAAACAGTTTTTTTAGGCTAACCAACAACAAAACTTGCATGCTTTCACACAACCTTTTCGCTTTCAATTAATGTTTCTTTCTTTCTTTGTTCTAACACTAATTAAAAGATTAACATCATTTTTGAAACCCATTAATTTTTTTGTTATAATTAAGTAAAGAGAAGCTGAAATGAGACAAGTGATTAGTCGTAAACATATACTGGATTGGGGTTTTACATATAGCAATAATTAGCAAGAGAAGCCATCAATTGTTGAATAGAGAAATATTAACAGTCAAATTAGTGTCTTATTAACGTCATTACATAAGGTAGGAAGTGAGTTGCAAGAAGTGATATTAAACGTCTTTGTATTTATAAGCTTAATATTTATTATTTTCACCACATAAAAATGTGATTACGCATTAAGAAGTGGTTTTTGCTGTTTTGTAACCGACACCTAATTATAAGCCTATTGATTATTTGCAAGCAAGTTCAAAGCCGTTTTAATACACTTACTTGGGAGTCACATAATACTTTAATTTCATCAAAGTTAACGGATGAAGAAAGAGTACTGTTTCGTCAGTTTACATTAAAACCTGCAACCTTATCAGTTTTTTTAATCATAAATATTTACAAAAAATACCTTAAGCTTGTCACTTCTACTTTATGTATGGCTCACATTTAATTATGAAAATAAAAATTTAGTATACACAGACTAGTCAATTCTCATGCCATTTATTGTGTTTTTCTTTTTCCACCCTTTAATTCTCCTTTTTTTTTTCTCCTCTATAATCCCATAGATAAAACACTTTATCAGTGTTTATTTATAAATTGTTCCTTTCTATAAGACTCTTTGTAATTTAAAAAAAAGAAGAAAAAGAATCTAATATATATTTAGGTGAAAAATACAAATCCGCTTTGTTTATGTAACAAAGAGTATAGCTGTTAAATTTAAATCTATGAACGAAACGAACGAAGTTTCAAAGATGATAGCTACGGGTTTGTGGTATAGTAACAAACCTTGTTCTGTAATGAAATCGTAAAAGTTTAAAAGATGTATTATATTATTTATATTGCGTATAAAGAATTTCATAGAGTGAAACTATTGGAAGAGACGGGTGAAGCTCATAAATGTTATAAATATTGTATTCTAATGCTTCTATTATGGCTTCGTATCGTTCATAACCTCCACCAATCTATCGATCTATCTATCTCCTCTGCCATTACTCAGTCATCACTTCATCGAAATTCATCGAAATTAAACCCAAGATTTCTTCTTTTGTATTCGTTTGATGCATATTTTGGTTACACGTAGTACTTTCTGACCTTGTCCGTGATGTTTTTTTCATCGTCGTTTGTTTTTTCTTTTTACCATTTTTAAGGTGAGTGTGTGACTTTGTTTTGGGTGTTTGATTTGATCTCAAGATTTAAGGTTGAAGCGTCAGCGTGTTATTGTTATCTGGTGAGTAGTGTGTGTTTCTTAAACGTTGAACAAAGCAGAGTTTTCTTGAAGGCTTGGTTTAACAGCGACAGAGAGAGAAAAATAGCATTGTTTGTTTGCATAAGAATCTGTCTCCCCGTGTGAGGGTGTTGAATTCGCAACATTGTTGGTTGATTGATTGAGAAGAGAAAAAGGGAGAAGGAAAGAGACACGGAGGGAGAAAAAAAAAGTGAAGGGTATTGAGATTTTGCGGGAAATTCGGTGTCTGAACGTCAAAAAATAGAAGTCTTTCATTGTGGGGGCGATTTGCATTTTCAATTCTCTTTCATAGGCAAAATTGCAATCCCCACAATCTCTCTCTCACTCTTCTTTTTTGTTTTCTTTTCTTCCCCATCTGGGAGGTTGCCTCTGTTTTTCAGGGTTGGGAGAGAAGCTAAAATCTCCATCTTCCCTCCCATCTCTATATTTTTCTTCTCTCTTATCTATCGATCTCCAATACCATGATTTTCAACAAAGGGTCAATGCATTCTAATCTTGATTGTTTCGTACGGTGTACCACACCCGTGGTTCAATCCCAGTTCCTTCCCAAGGTCTTGTCCTTTACTTTTCTTTTCATTTCTCTTTTTATTTTCCCTTGACATGTTCTTATGTTGTCCTAAATTTTGTGTCGTTTGTTTTTGTGTGTATGTAGTCTGAGATCACAAGCCTTAACCGTTTGTGGCATCCGTGGGAGAGAGAAAGCGTGGAATATTTCACGTTGGGGGATCTTTGGAATTGCTATGACGAATGGAGTGCTTATGGAGCCGGAGTTCCCATCTCCTTGACCAGTGGTGAGACACTTGTGCAGTACTACGTGCCTTATCTATCTGCAGTTCAGATATTCACCAGCAACAGTTTCAGGTACAATACCAAGAATTCAATCATCATTCCATTTTGAGCTTCCACCATGAACAATATCTAGTTCTATGCATAACCTTTGAAGAAATTTCAAATTGAAACAGAGAAAAAGAAAAAGAAAATCTGTTTTTTTTTTTTGGAGTTTTCTGATAGAGTGCACCATTTGGGTGAGATAGATAATGTTAATTTGTTATGGTCAAATATCCACGCGGATTTCATGATGTTGCTTTTGAAAATGGGTTGTTGAGCTTTTTGTTTGTGCTGAGTGTGGTTTGGTGGATTATTGTGTGCATCATTGTCAGCTTTATGATACGGTAGTGATTTTTAGGAATTAATGCAGAAACTTGGATGAATAATATTTCAGGGAAGAGACGGAGTCCGGTGACTGTGAGACCAGGGATTCGTATAGTGATTCTTTCAGCGACGAGAGTGAGTGTGACAAGTTATGGAGGTGGGATGGAACTTCCTCAGAAGAGGGAGGAGGGTCTGAGCAAGACTCTCTCTGGCATTTCAATGACAGATTGGGTCACCTCTATTGCCAGTATTTTGAAAGAGCAACTCCATATGGAAGAGTTCCTCTCATGGACAAGGTGTGTTCTTCTTTTTCTTCTTCTTCTTCATTAATGTCTGTCTTCTGCTTTCTGTGTTCTTAAATGAGATTCCAACCAATTCATTAGGTATGGATCATGGAAAATTGAAAAGCACTTGCAATTACCAAAAGCCCTTAAGGATAAACATCGTAAAAGATATGCATACTTTGACTATTCAACATGAGTTGATAGAGAGACTCATTTTTCATTTTTGTTCCCTCTGAATAAGTCCCAAGTGATGATGGAAATTATGCATATTCCCTTTTCTTTATTTCTTGTCAATGTATTTGTTATGCGTTTCTGGCATATGTTCTTCTCGCAAAATGTGTGTAATTTTCATTGCTTGGACTATAGCGATTGTTACAGAAACAACAACAAAATATTCGGATAGCACAAGCAGTAATGCATAAAAACAGCAAAAATATTCGTGTAGCATAATAAGTAAAGCGCACAAAAGAATAAAGATTCGATTGCTGACTTTCTGGGATGGTATCTTACTTTCAGATTACTGGATTAGCTCAAAGGTACCCTGGGCTGATGTCATTAAGAAGTGTTGATCTTTCGCCAGCAAGTTGGATGGCTGTTGCCTGGTAATTACTTCTAAATTTCTCTATCTAACTTCGTCACCAAAATATACTCCAAATTATTATTATTATTCATCTTTACCTTGATGGTACTAACGAATATGGTTTTTCTCAGGTACCCAATATACCATATCCCAATGGGAAGAACAATCAAAGACCTTTCTACATGCTTCCTCACTTATCATACACTTTCATCATCATTTCAAGGTATTTCCCATATACTAATATATGATCGTACTCTAAATATCTAAGAAAAGATACTAATGAAAAACAGAGTAAAAAAGGTGAAAGTAAAACCACATAAAAAAGAACCCACCTAAATTTCTTAATAATAGGTTGATCCTAATGAAAAGAAGATGGTTGCATTTCATATCAAGCCGTACTCGTATGATTATGGTGGGGCAATGGAAGGTTTAACCATGAAATGATGGAATGTGGTGTTGTGATTTGTGTAGGCATGGATCTTGACGATGATATTGAGGGTGGACATGAGAAGAAAAAGGAAGGGGAAGGCATAGCACTGCCAGCATTTGGTTTGGCAACGTACAAGATGCAAGGAGGGAACGTGTGGGTGGCAGGAAATTGTGGTCGGGACCAAGAAAGGCTATTGTCACTGTTGAGTGTGGCAGATTCATGGTTGAAGCAGCTCAGGGTCCAGCACCATGACTTTAATCACTTCATGGGCATTCGGCATGGTGGCTAAAAGGGTTCATCCACTACTCTAACAAAGAGTTCGCACTTGCAAAGATAAAAAAACATCCTTTGCTAGGATGTTTGGTTTTTATATGCATCTTGGACCATTAATTGCAACTTTTTTTCTTTTCTTTTTCTTGAGGTAGTGTGAGGAATGAGGATATGTATTTATGTAGCAGTAGTAGTTGTGGTTGGTCTTTAACCCTCAAAAGCTCCTAAAAGGGTTGTGTGTGGCTCATGATTTGAACAGCCTCTGATGAAGAGATGGTAATTGTAGAGAGATAGGTTAGGGAGGTCAGAGGTCAGAGGACAGAAGAGACTGTATTGTGTATCACAGTAATGAATGGTTAATAGATGTCACAAATGATGCATAATCAGTATTCAAGGTTGCACATTTTTGCCAATTTTTCTGTGTCTTCTTACCTGTTTTTCCAATGGCTTTTTGCTTGCAATGACATCTCGTTGTTTTTGTTGTTGCTGTGCGCACTCATTTAATAAAGAGAAGAAAAAGAGAGAATGCACTCTTTTTTATGGAGAGTGTGTATCTTTGATTGTTTCCATATTCATCCATGTTCAACATGGCTCTTCTGTTATGCATGACAGAGGGATGAACGAACTGTGTTATTATATTCATGAATTGACCTATATATTGTGGAATTGATTTCATTGCTGTCTTGTCACTCTCTTATTATTCTTTTAGTTTTTGTGTTTTTGTTTTTGTTCTTTTCATTTTGCTAACTACTAGTCCTTATTATACAGGGATATTTTTAAATATCAAATATCAATTATCAATAATGCACTGCCTTTTGAATTCCCTTCAAATAAAGTTTTTGTATTCTTTTCTATGAGAAAAATTCATGCATAATCAGTTGCACCATCTTCAAATAAAGGATTCTTTTCTTACCTTTACACTAGAAAGAACTTAATTTCAAATAAAGGAGTTGCATGACACAGTGATATCAGTAATCAGCTGCAGAATGTGAGGGTTTACATGTTCTTAGATGTTTTCAGAAGGCTGGTGGTGATTTTTCACATTAAAAAATATTTACTTTTGTGAAAATGGAAAGGGTGCCAAACTTTTCACAATCTCCTTTTCTTATTTTCCATTGCTTTTTTTGGTGAAGATACTGTGTTTTTATTTTTCTCCCCAACTAATCTTCATTGCTTTTTGGGTTGAAAATGCATTATTTTTGTCTCTCAAATGACATCCAAGATTTTTTTTTTCAAATAAACATTCACTTTATTACAAATATCAAAATAATATATTCTACAATTAGAGACTAAAAATAGAAAAAAGAAACTAAAACCAACAATTTTTAGGGTTAACAATATTTAGTTTTAAACAGAGAGGACCCACTCTGCGTCACCATGCTCTCATTTTTTTCTTATTTAAATTTTTATTACCTCTTCAATCAACTGACAATTTCCTTTCATTTTATTTTTACTTGTTCTAAGAGACAAAAGGACAAGTATGGATGATATTGCGCCATATTTTTTATGCGATTCAAAATTTTATTTTATCCTATTTCCACTTCTCCACTCACAATATTTTAAACAAAATCATGGACGACACACGAACGAATAATTCAACAAGGATGATTTTTTATTTCCCTCAATTAAAAAAAGTTTTGAGAAATTGAGGGTTGTTTTTTTCCTTCTTATTTATGAAAACAATTTTCTACTTCAAAACTAAAAAAAAAAAAAAACATTATACATTCAATAAGAATATATAGTCTTAGTTTTGAAAATAACACAACACATTAGACTATTATTTCAGTTTTTATGTTTTCTATTACTCGTGATGACATGATTCTATTTTTTTTATTCACTTGTTTTATGTCATTTAAAACAATTTTACAAAACAAAAAGCATATGATGAAACATTTTAATTTTTAGATGAAGTGATTAAGGTGGAACATGTGTGGTTAGTAGAAGTAAGTCGATGTTGACCTCTGTTGTGTAGTTTTGAAGCAGATCATGAAATATAAAATAAACCAAGTTGTTTATTTGGCAGATTAATTGAATAATTATGAAAGAAGAGTGTGTTGAGTGGATTCATACTTAAACATAGATTTTAGTGAAAATGAATCATAATAGATATTATGGTCGCCACAAGCCCTATCTATTTTTATATCTCATTGTCAAATATTGAATGGAATAGTTTTTGCAAAATTTGGATGTGATGCATTGATGCAGCTAAAATGCAGAGTGGCAAACGTAGCCATAAACTATGATGGCTGCTGCAACTAAAATCTTCCTTTTAAAATTTCTTTCAGAATTGAAAATGATGTTTGTGTCTTTTATTATTATTATTATTATTATTATTATTATTATTATTATTATTATTATTTACACATATTAAACATAACGAAACTGAAAACAACTATATTTTGTTTCAATTTTTCATGAGTACTCTTCTTAACGAGCTTAGTAAATTTTCTTAATTGTTTTTATAAAATAAATATTCAGAGATGTGGCTTTTTCAGTGATTTTTTTGTTGTATATTAAATGGAAATTTAGTGTATGAATATGCTCTGAAATTGGAAAGAGTTATTGAATGATTACTTATTTTAGATATTCTTGTTTGTTCTTTTTTAACTAATCAGTAATTAGAACTCTTATCAGGAATAACGGTTTGTTTAATTCTTAACTTGTGATATAAACAAACAAATGAGTGAATAGATGGAATGAATTTAATTAAGCGTAATTCCAATTGTTTAGCCAAATGGAGTTTTGTTTTTTTTTTTTGTGTTTTCTTTAGCATTGGGAAACTCCAACCCTTAATGCATATGTTAGAAAAAATCAAAAGTTTTTTAATTAAAATTTTAGTTCGATAAATAAAAAGGAGAAAAATAAGTGATGGTTGAGAATTAATTTCAATATTCTTGATTACATTTATAATAGGAATGTTCACACTTCGAGTATAAAGTATTCAAACTTATTATTATTAAATAATTTTTAAATACTTACATTTATTTTTCAAAATTTTATAATACTCGTATAGCTCAACAACAAATGAATCAGTATTTCAAAAGCTTTTTGTGTAAATTACCTTTTCGGTTGGAATTAATTTAAATTACGACACAATCTATTATTGTTAACAGTTACATAATTAATTGTGGTATAACTTACTATTGTTGTCAGAACGTGAATCACTGGAAATGTTACTTTCTACAACATTAATTGTATTAGGAAACATTCTTTTACAAGCCACTAAATTAATTGAAAACGATAACGTGTATTAGAATTATTTAACATATCATTACAAATAATTTATATGATAATTAATTCAATTACTATTAGAATGTAATTTTTATCATCATTAATTTAATTTTTAATCAACATGTTTTTGAAGATAACTTATGTCTTTTTTAAGATAAATTGCATTATAACTAGGTAGCTGAATCTATCCACATTTCTATTAGACTAAACCAATATAATAATAAAGTTGTTAGTTTTTTTTAGTGAAGAGGTTATAAGTAGAGAGAAGTTGGGGGTGCGAATAACATTTTGGAGGTTCCAAATTGCATCGCAGCCCAAATTGCCCAGTGGCCATAAATCTCTCATGCTTACAATTGATTCTGATTTCACTGTTACTATGTTTTCTTTAACCGTGAAAAGAAAAGAGATTCACAAGCTGAAACATTAACGATTATTGCTTCCTTAAAACCTAACAACAACAAGAACAAGAACACTATACTTCAAAAACATGTTTATGGTGTTTACGAAACTCATGAAGAAGAAAGAGATGAGAGCACTGTGTATGTTACAGGGGTTAGAAATTGAAGGTGAGAGAGAGATTAAGATTCATGGGACAGGATAGGACTTGTTATGGCACATGCATTTGTAAGCCATTGGACAGGACTCAGCCTCTGCAAGCGATGCACAAACGAAGCTCACCATCACCAACCTGCATGGAGAACATGATCCACACGCATGAGAACAATCCGGCAACCTCGACCCTGCTATTTCTAGTGTGTCTTTTCTTCCCACTCTTCCTTCCCAATGCTGCAACCTTTCTCTCCTCACCTTGCTCATTCTTATTCCATCTTTTCTATACTTTTCTCCACCATCTACATAATCAAAATCATACAACATCATCAGATTAAAAGACAACCACAACAACCATTTCAGCATTGTTTTTCGAACTGATTATAGAAGTGTTATGTTAAAACTTACGTGAACGTGAGCGGTTTATGTGTCTTGCCGAGATGAATGCAGGAAGACAGAGTAAAAGAAGAATGAAAAATGCAGCAGCGTGGAGAGAAGTGGAAGTCCTCGTCATTGTGTGGGAATTTGTGAGATGTTGTGATGCGTTTGGAGGTGCATTTGTATATATAAAAAAAGGATAGAAGGGAATTGAAGCGGTTCACAGGATTGTGCAAGAAGAGGTCGATCACATGAAAGAGGGTGCAATGGAAATGCAAGAAGATGTTGCATTGCATGCGCAGAGTTAGTCACAGGTTTTGGTGTTTGATGAGAGAAAGGAGAAGCAGTAAGAATTTAAAAGGGAAGAGTTAAAAGTGGTTGTTCTACGTGAGTAGTGTCCAAAGGTGGTGTTGTGTGGCATAAATGCAGCATCAACTTTCCACTTCTATTACTGCATTTTACCATTTAATATTAATGTTCATGTGCCTTCCACTTCGGCTCATAAATTTACTACCCTAACCTCTGATGTGACTGTCATCAATGCCTCTCTTCTCTTCGCAACCATTCATGGATTTAGAGTATGAAAACAGAATGGTTCACATTAAAAAATATAATTTTAATTAGAAACAACATGAGAGGATGAGAAAGTACATACATATCTGACAACGCGGGAGGACGTGAATATTGTAGTACGTAGAAGCTCGAAAAGAATTAGGAAGAGAAAATACGGAAGCAGAACATCATTAAATATGCTCTTATGACATAAGAGCAACTTTGATAGAAGAATGAAGAGTTAGAACAAACTTTGAAGATGCACGTTCCTATCTTAAACGAATGAGTTGTCTTTGGCAGACAAAAAAGGAAAAAACCAATCCTTTTCGAAGAAAGTTGTGAAAGAACTAATCTCAACTCATCGTATGGTATTAAAATTGATTTAGTTAAGACTGTCATACATCATCTAACCTAAAATATTTGGTGTGCCTAATGTTGATTAGAAATATCAATTTGATCTATGGACAAGTTTCAATCCATTTATAAATAAATTTCGAGAAAACGCCAAACTCTTAAAAATCTTCTTTTAAAGTATGTTATGATTAGTGTCAAATGTATTGGACTTACAAAATTTTTGTTAATTTTTAAACACAAGATCTAAAGCTTGAGTTAAGGGTCAAAAGAATAATTAATTTGAATCGAAAATCAAGACAAATTATCATAGATTAAAAATCAAGATGAATGGGTCGAAATCAAAGAATTAAACTTTTATGATCGAAGATGATTGTCTCTATCTTTCAACTTAGGGTGACTTAAGTCAACCTTAAATTCGTAGTGATATTGGACCCTAACCATGTCCTTACAAATCATGAGGTTTTTACAAACTTGTGTCCGGGCTACGAGTATTGTGTATACACACTCAAGCTTGAGGGGAGATCTGGCGTTTTATGTTTTCTAGACTTTTTTGTTTTTGTTTTGTATTTTTAGGCTTCTGTTTTGGGCCTAGTTTTTCGGCCTATCTTTTACTTTCTTCTTGCTTATATGTACGCACGCACTGTGCACTTTCGTTTTTCATATATACATAAACACAAAATAAAAATTCATGTACTTTTTAATATCATTCTCTGCTTTCTTCCTCCTTTCTTTCTTTAATGGAAAGTCATAAAGTTATTCATTTGTGTCCAAAATAATACATTAGAATATTAAGGTGATAATTTAATAATATGATCCTGCAAATTGAAAGAAAATATATCATAATATTGTAGTAGGGAGGGCAACTATTATATATATATATATATATATA
>Ga0214543_1005498_pt1 | contig 23255 bp, 15 predicted proteins | sample CNSS2metaG_FD_160094 | JGI IMG/M metagenome (GOLD analysis project Ga0214543, IMG submission 160094) | Root nodule microbial communities from cowpea collected in UCLA plant growth center, Los Angeles, California, USA - CNSS2 | ecosystem: Host-associated > Plants > Roots > Nodule | place: USA... | reverse complement strand
CCTAATATTGAATATTTGATAATATTATGTTTCCTTTACCGTAATTTTTTATTATTTTATAAAAATTAATTAAAATTAATATTAAAGTAGTAAGAAAACGGGTACGGGTATGGGTATAAGATTATACCCGTTACCCGGTGGGGATGGGGATGAAATAAAAGTTTGATACCCGTTGAGTTTGGGTATGGGGATGGGGATGAACTTTTTTTACGGAAATGGGTATGGAATAGTGAAACCCGTCCCCGCCCCGCCCCGTTGCCATCCCTAGCGACAACGACGGTGGTGGTAGCGGCAGTGACAGCGACGACGACCACGAAGAAGAAAACGAAAAAAAAAATTGAAAGAGGGAGGAGGAAGAACATGAACAGTGCAACAAATTTACCAACGGAATTTTTGGTAATTACCAATGGATATTTTGGTCGATAATTACCGACGGATTTCTCTGTCGATAATTACCGACAAATTTTACCAATTGATTTTTTTGTCGATAATTACTAACGGAGCATGATTTCTATCGATAAAATTTTACCGACAAGCATTTTACTGACGAATTTTGTACCATCGATAATTCGTTGGTAATGTTGATTTAGCGACGAATTTTGACTATTACCAACGAATTTTGACCGTCGGTAATATCAGTTTTTAGCTAATAACATGGTTAACAAACATTGCGTGGTAGATGACTTTCCATGAAATCCATACAAGAGCTTGAAGAGGAACATGATAATTCAAGGGACCTATGATAAGATAAAGAACTTAAAGGATGAAAGAACAAATATCTTTAAGATTCATGATGATACAAGAAGCTCAAAGAGACTAGAACATGAAGATAATAGCTTGTAGATCACTTCTAGAATAAAAGTGCTAATTGTACGTTCACTAGGCGAACACTTTTTTGAATTGTAATTGTCACTAGGCGACTTGGCTTGCTAGGCGAATGCTCGTTGGGTAAATCATACCTCGTTGGGCGACAAGATGCGTTTTTAAATTTTGTTTTTATTTTCTTAAGTTGTTTGTCAGACCTTTACTATTGGGCCTATCTTTAGAGTCCTAAGAGACTATATTTATTCACATTTTCAGAACTTTTGTGATCAATTCAGTCATCAATGAAATTGTCTCTTTAAAAGAGGGTTTTCTTGGTTCTTGAATTAGAACTTTAGATTCTTATAAGAGAATAACAACTTTGTGGCGAATCTACCTTTTAATTTATCAATCTTGAATTGGATTGTTGCGTCTTGAGTTATCTATCTTTGTGTCGCAACCTAAATCACAACGGAACGACGAACTAAAATGAAATTGCTTTGGAAAAAGATATTTGAATTCACCACCATAATTTATTCGGGAAAACTATGGAAAATCATAAAAAAAATAAAGTTTGCAAAAACCAAATTTAGGGTCTGGGTGTCGGTTACACGTAAGGAAGGTATTAACACCCTAGAGCGTCCGTCCAAAGGCGACACCTTTAATTACATTTGCAAAAGAAATGTGTTTATTTTAAATACTTACGTTTCCCACAAATAAGAAAATATGGAACAAAATTATTTTTTGAATGAAAAGTATCCGACAAGGATTAACCTTTGTCTTACATATTCTCATTAAAAATGAGAAATTAGGACTACGTAGTTCTTTATAAAAAGTTTGACTAAATTATTTAATTTTTGAAAGTTGTCTTTCGACATTTCTGAAAATGAGTGTCATGCGACACATGCTGTCGGGTTGACACCGAAAATATTTTTTATATTTTGTATTTTTGAAAAAGAGTGTCGTGCAACGCAAGCGGTTGATTAGACACCAAAACTATTTTTTAATTTTAAAAAAGAAGTGTTGTGCGATGCGAGCAATCGATAAGACACCAAAACATTTCTATAATTTTTATATTTTGAAAAAGAGTGTCGCACGATGCGAGCGGTCGATTAGACACTAAAACTATTTTTATAATTTTTGTCTTTTAAAAAAGAAGTGTCATGCGACATGAGCGATCAATTAGACACTAAAAGAAAAAAAATAAAGAAAATAATTTTAAATTTTTATTTATTCTTAATTTTATCATTTTTGAAAACTATTTTAATTTTTATTTCAGTTTAAAATACTTTCATTATTTTAGAAAATTAAGTAATTGAAATGTGAGATTTAATTTAAAAAAAAAAAGGTGAAGTTGGATATACAAAATGGGAGTGCATAAGTGAATATGTGGGTGCAATGAGAAACTATACACATGGGAACGAGGTTGATAAAGAGAAACGTGTGGTGCATAAAGTAAATGCATCCTAGCCTAAAAAAGGAAATTAAAGGAGTGGGGTGTGTGCTTAGTGAAAACGCAAGTACATGAGGTAAAATAAAAATTAAATGTAAGGGGTGTGGATTTATTACATTGGAGAGTGAATGAAGTAAATAAATAGAAATGAGCAATCCAATAGTAAGAGGTGCGAAAATTAAATATAGGGATGCCTCCTGGAACAATACAATTAGTAATAAGACTCTGACCCATACATACACCATTCTTTGACGGGGGCTTCTCCTTGCACCTCCAATAGTTTCTCCTGTACCCCCAAAAACATTGTTAATTCCAACTTTGCCCTCATAATAAAAAATAATGAAGAAAGAGAATAAATAGTAACTTCCCTTTTGTGTATTTATCGGAGAGCTCACCTCTTGCACCCCCAAATTCAATCTCATTTCCAGTTTGACCTAATCCCTTATTTCTTCCTTCTCTATTCGCAGCGCATTCCATTTTGACCTATAGCCCATCCCTTTTATCCTTTTCTATTCGCGCAACTCTCAGCAACAGCAACAGTTGCCTCCACATTCCATCTACACTCCATTGCCATCAAATCCAGTTAAGTTTTTCTATACCATTTATTTATATTTTTATGGATTTTACCTCAATGTTGAAATGCTATGTGCATTGTGTTCAATAGATGCATAGATCCATGTTTTATCTCAACTGCAAAAGTCGAGTTCCACAATGCCCATTTTTTTTTACTTAAATTGGCCATTACAGATGTCGACATCTGTTTCAGTCGTTTGAATTGCGGATGTCGACATCCATTTCTTTTTTTTCAGCATTACAAATGTCTACATCCGCTTCAAAAAAATTTAACTACGGATGTCGACATCCATTTCATATATTTTTTGTTTTTTCAACAGCATTATGGATGTCGACATCCGCTTTAGAATTTTTCAATTGCGGATGTAGACATCTATTTCAATTTTTTTTCATGCATTCATTTGAACGACATATGTTTCATGTTTGGTGTTGGTGGGCAACAAGAAGCATGAGGATGGTGCCAAGGTGTTTGCCTCCATGCCACTTTCCAATCACTCCCGACACTGATTTTGTAACCAGAAACAACCAGCTCCAAACACCACAATTCTGGGTTCTTCTGCCACACCACAAGCCCTCCCACTTCACCTTTCTTCTGCATGTTCTTCACCTTCACCGTCTTCTTCTTACTCACTCATTGTTCACCTCATGAAAACATTGTTGTGCCTACTCTCACGTCCCCCATCGCGTACAAGCTTTCCACCCAATTCAAAGCTCTTTCTCCTCCCATAGCCGCCACATACTGTTTCACTATGTATTTGTCCATTGAAGCCTCCTTCATAATGAAATATTCAAACTTTAGATACATACACACTAGTAATTCTTCATAAGCCAATCATTTAATTTCGATGTGTGTCATATATGAATTAATATTAATGTTATAAATTATATATATATATATATATATGGAATATGTGCTAGAGATTCTTGTTTCTTGCATTCTGGATTATGGAATGGTGTTATGTTTTGTTATCTTACAAAACCAATTTTGAAAAAAGAAATAAATATATATATATATATATATATATATATTAGGAAAATAATAAATAGTATTTGAATAATAAATAGCCCGTGAGTGTTGATGGTTCCACCTGCTATGTACTCAAACTTTTAATTTTATAGATATGGTTAGAACACGAGGTGGATGATCTAGACGCGGTGGATCTTCTTCTGCACACGATGTATCTGAGAGTTCTGCACAGGGTGCTACACGAAGGAGACCAACCGCTTCAGCTCGTAGAACGGTCAATAGGCTATACCTACAGTACGTGACCAAAACCCTCTGTCAGATCATGAGGATGACGATGTTATTGACCATGGTGATACCGATGTTGCTCAGGACCAGGAGATTGGGAATGATGGAGCAGGATTTCCTGGTGGTGTATTTGATACATCGTTATTGACTCGTTATGTTGATCATGTTACACGTATCATATGGGAGGGTCAAGTTAGTTAAAAGTTTTTAGAAATGTTTTATTTTATTGTTGTTATATTGTTTTACTATTTTATGTTTCTTTTTTCTTAGGATCGAGTTGTGAAACTAGTCTTTCATTATGAAAAAGTTAAAAGATTTGGACGACCTCACCCTTATGTTAAGCCTTTTGTGTTGAACTCTGGTTTATCGCCTCTATGCGATATTTTATATGATTACCTCGATACTAGGTTGATCTTGGATTTTGTGGAGAGATGGCATCATGAGACTAATAGTTTTCATCTACCAATTGGTGAGATGACTATCTCTTTAGATGACGTGTGGTCGCTCATTCATCTCCCTATCATCAGAGAGTTTTGCCCAACTAAACCTCTTGAATATGAAGATTCAATTCAGATTATGATGACACTTCTTGGTGTTGATCGGGCTATGGCTTCCGATGAGTTGAATCATTGTCGTGGTTCACAGCTCTGGGAGTTTGTTGCACGAGCATATCTTTTTCACCTTGTAGGGTGCACCATATTTGCTAATAAGAGCACCACTTTTGTTCAGACCCATTACCTGGAGCTAATTAGAGATCAGTTAGGAGATGCTAGCTTTGCAAATATAAAACAATTATCTGGATATCTACCTCTTTTACAAGTACCTCTATATAATACACTTTTTTTTAATATTTTAATTTTTTTTTCTTTTATATCATAGTATTTAAATGAGATGTTATTTCATATAGAGTTGGATATACGATTTGTACTAGATAAACTAGGTTCTGCATCAGATTTGTATTTTCTATATTTTCCACCCTTTTCACATCCTAATAATGCATAGGTCTGTCTTCCCAATTGTCCATTATATTTATCGGATCTTAGAATAATAACAACAAATCCAAGATCAAAACCAACCCTTCTAACCCGCTTAATTAAATCTTCACATGTTGGGAAGATATCATGACTTGCAAACTTAGAGGTATAATCTTGTTCACATATATCATGAACGAAAGCAGAAAAGTCTAACACGAGACTAGGATCTACTTTAGAATCCAAGAAATGATGATCTTCCATAATTATAATGACCTACAATAAATAAATAAAAAACAAAAGGAAATTTCTAAATCAACAATCAATGAATCAAAGCCAAAAAAAAAATATTGCGGATGTTGACATCTGCAATACACTTTTTAATTAACATCATTTTTTATTTTTTTTAATCAAAACATATTCATATAATTGAAAAAAAATATATCAAGCAACTATATTAATGTTTATACATATTATAGCATTTTTACTAGATCAGCTGGATCATAAATCAAACCCAAAAAAATTAAATATGAAAAGAGAAAAAAAAGGTTGTGAATGTCAACATCCGCAACACACCCTGACATTCGTTGAAATTGTATTGCAGATGTTGACATCCGTAACACACTTTTTCATTAACATCGTTTATAAGTTTTTTTAATCAAGACAGATTCATATAATTGAAAAAAAATTATCAAACAACTATATTAATGTTTATACATATTATAGAATTTTTACTGGATCAAATGGATCATAAATCAAACCAAAAAAATTAAATATGAAAAGAAAAAAAATAGGTTGCGGATGTCGACATCCGTAACATACCTGACATCTGTTGAAATTATATTGCATATGTCGACATCCGCAATACACTTTTTAATTAACATCGTTTTTTAATCAAAACATATTCATTTAATTTAAAAAAAATTATCAAACAACTATATTAAGGTTTATACATATTATAGCATTTTTACTGGATCAGATGGATCATAAATCAAACCCACAAAATTAAATATGAAAAGAAAAAAAAATAGGTTTCGGATGTCCACATCCGAAACTCAAGCTGAAATTCACTTGTGGATGTCGACATTCGCAATACACTTTCTATTAACATATTTTTTAATTTATTTAATAAAATCATATTTATATAATTGAAAAAAATAGCAAATCACTAAATTAATGTCTATACATATTACATTATAATTAATGGATAAAATAGATCAACAATCAAACCAAAAAAATTATATATGAAAATTTTTAAAAAAAATGTTGTGGATGTTGACATCCGGAAAACAAACTGAAATACTATTGCAGATGTCAACATTCATTATAACAATTAATATTTCATATATTTCATATATCAGAATGGACACTCAACAATAACAAACAAATATCAGCAATAACAAACATCATTCCAATATTATTTACCATCATTTATTAAAATAAGATGCAATGATAGGGATATGAATACTAACTTGTGAAAGATAAGACCTTTGAAAGAAGAGCATTGAGAAGAGACACTCAGGGACCACAATTCTTGTCTTGTTGTTGATGAGAGCTGGACCACAGAGAAAGATCAACGAAAATGTTTGGAGGAAATGGGAGAGCAAAAACGGAACATGAAGAATTTTGGAGGTACAACAAATTGGAGGTGCAAGCTCTCTCTGAAACGGAAGAAATAAAAAAGCACAGTGCAGTAAATTTTTGTAATTACTTTCAACCATGAAGTAGGTAAGGATAGAATGGGTAATTAATGCTAACATTTGGGGTACAAGAGAAAGGCTTGGGGTGTAGGGAGAAGCCCACCTTCTCTGACACACTTTGATAATATTTGAAGTCAAATCAAAGAATTTATTGTCCACAATCAAAACTAAAAAACGAAATCAGCCATCCAATTTCATTCCATTATTAAATAACACATTCAACAAAGAGTAAAAAAAGAATGCCTAATCACCTACTTAACCAATAAATCAACTAACACTCTCAAAACAAACCTGACTATTTAAAACCAATAAACCAATTAATATTCTCAAAGCAAACCAATATTAGCTATAGCTTTTGCCCAAGATGTAAGCGCCTGACCTAACAATTGGTATCAAAGCCAGGTTCATGAGTTCGATTTGTGGTAGGCAATTGTTAAGGGGGAGATTGTTGCAGGTTGTGCAATTATCCCATGGCAGAGTTTCGCGTGGTGCGTTGTTGGAGGCGGGATGTCAAGGTGGTGCTACGTCAACAGGTGTTATATCGATGGGTAATGCATCTTCGGCGATATAGTCAAACGACATGATGGTTGCAAAATGTGGATGTTGGTTTGTAGCTTTTCGCAAGGTTCGATGGTTTTGCGTCGTAGGTTGTGACATGGTTCCGACAAAGGGTGTATGGTGTTTATGCACGAGCATTGGCTAATATTTGTGCAAGGTGTGTGGTGATTATACACGAGCATTTGTTAGCATTGATGCTGGGTGCATGGAAATTCTTGGGATGACTTAATTCGAAGTGGAAATTCTTGGAATGGTTTGATTCCAAGTGGAAATTCTTATGATGGTTTGATTCCAAGTGGAAATTCTTGGGATGGTTTGATTCCAAGTGAAAATTCTTCGAGTGGTTTAATTTTAAGTGAAAATTCTTAGGATGGTCTGATTTCGAGTGGAAATTCTTAGGATAGTTTGATTCCAATTGGAAATTCTTGGGATAGTTAGATTCCAAGTGGAAATTCTTGGGATAGTTGGATTCCAAGTGAAAATTCTATGGATGGTTTGATTCCAAGTGGAATTTTTTGGGATAGTTTGATTCCAAGTGAAAATTCTCGAGACGACATGATTCCAAGTATGATTGCTGGTATAGGCAATGAAGATGTGTTTATTTTAATCAGGGTGGAGAATGTTGGGCTGATAAAAATAACATGTCTTGAAAAGTCCCCATTGCCTAGGATCGCCAATGGGGTGGGTGTTAATGACTATATAATGGGCTCTAAGTCCATGATGTTCCTTGCCCCAGTCAAACACACTTTAAGCTTGTATTTGACTTTTCTTATACTCTTGTATTAGAGTATTGTGAGGTTTGGGTTTAATTCTTGCTTTGGAGAGTGTGGGTGTACTTGGGGTCAAAGGGCATGGGAAGGTAGTCTTTGTGTTGTACAAATTTTCACATAGTTTTATTCTCTAGTGGTCGTGGTTTTTCTAAAATTTAAGGGTTTCCCCGTTATATTTTTGTTTTCCTTGTTTTTATTTTATTTCTCTGTTAATAGGGTGATTGTTGGGATAAAGACAGCCATAAATAACACAATAACAATCAACACTTCTAGACAATTTTCACAATATGAAGTTAAAATATATCAAAACAATTGCATAATGTATTTTTCATCTCCAAAAACACAATTGGAAAGCTTAAACTCTTTAGGAAGGCCAAACTTATACATAAAACAAAACGAGTATGTGTACCCATGTACACGGTTATTTTTCTAACTTTATTTAATATTTAATTATAAAATCATTATAAAATTCACTATATTTTAAATTAGAATAATAATAATAATTACAATATTAAATAATAAAAAATTATAAAATAAAGTATTTATAATAAATATTTATTTAATAGTATTTTTATAATAGTTTGATATAATGTGATGTGTTAAGTTGAAATAAGTTAAACAAATAAACAATTTTGTATGAAAAAAGAAAACATAATATATTATTTATAATTAAATAATTCAACATTTGTTTATAATAAATAATTTTTATAAATAATGTATAGAAATTATTCTAACTCGTAATAATTTGAAATATTTTATTTGAATTTACTGTTGTAGAACTGATACATAAATCAATTATGGATAAAGACAATACAAAGAATGAGTACAATTGAAAATTAGTTGGAAGTCCTTTACTATTTTGTTTATCGTTGAAGTAGCTTACTAGGCAATATCATGATACACTGCATAGACCTACAATTGTTTCCAATTATTTTGTTCAATCTAGCATATTTTCATATAGCTTAACAAGAAAAGAAAAATAGTAAAAGCTTCAACAAAGATATTCTGAAGACTTGCAAAGTAAAATTGAAGAAATTATAAAGTCTTTCCTTATAAAGAAAATTACCTGATGTTGATCAAGACAACCAAATTCAAAATCCTCAACTACTATAATTTCAACAACTATAAAATGGATGTCAAAGATGATCAAGAAGACATAAATGAATATGAAGCAATAATCACGAGTAGGGATGTCAATGGGGCGGGTAGGGTACGAGTAGTACGGGTAGTAGCTCCCATGTACCCTACCCACTGGATAAATATCCACCCCGTATCCGTACTTATATCCGTTATACGGGTACTCGCCTATTTTTTTCATATTCGCGGATATCCACGGGATTTACAAAAATATTTAACTATAATTAGTGCTTGGATCAACAAATCAACCTTCTCCGATTGATTCTTGAAAAACAAACAAATAAAAAATCACTAAAAAATTATATTGTAGTTTATTTTTGAATGAAATATTAAATAAATTACTAACTTCATCAATGTCCACATCTTGCAACATTGTATAAAGTTTCATGTTGTCCAATTTTAATCTAGAAGAGCTTGAAAACATAAGAAGTTCATTAAAACAATTTCTAACAATCACTTGAGTAAAATATCTAAGTAAAAGTGTTAATTTCATTACCTTTCGTGTTGGTCTATAGCCAGTCTTGGAGACACATCAATGCCTCCATAGTATTTGGAAGTAATCTACTCCGATGTGGGGTAAGAGTCCGACCACCATAGATACCTGTGGGTACGGATTTTTTTGACATCCCTAGTCACGAGAACGAAAAGAGCAAATCATTGTCAATTTTACTTAGTGAGAAGTTAAATATAAGAGAGGGTTGTGTGCTTAACAATTGTAATATTCTTTACTTTGTTAACTTTATCCTGGGAGTTTAAAATGTTCTCTTTTTCTTTGAAAGTGTTTTCTCAATCTTATTTGAGTGTTCTAAATCTTAGGGAAAGATTAAGAAGGATATCTAGAGAGGTTAAACTTGTGTCTAAAGAGATTGTACTCGTGTAGTCTGGAGAGATTGATACTTACGATATCTGGAGAGACTATATTCATTGTAATAAATTGAATTGTTTAATGGGAACTCTTAAGTATTGTACTTGAGAGAGAATTGGACATAGTCCAACAGTTTGGGAGAATTAGTGTAAAAAGTCTTCCTTATACATGACATGTTTATTACTATTTGTTTTAGATTAAATAATGTGTCAAATGTAACACCCTAGTTGGATATTACTTGGTAAAGCAAAATATCGTTAAAGTAAAATTCAAAACTTCTTATACCATTCCCAAATGTGAGAAAATTTAAAACTTTATCGATACACTTTAAAATAAAGAAAACCATAAATCTCAATATCTCTTAGTCACATTATTACAAGTTTGAAATCTCAAGAACTAAACATAAAAGATAATCAAAACATATCATTTATAAAAGAAATCCCAAGCTATCACGCCACTCAGCATCATCACTTGGAACCCCACATCTGCTCCCGTTTGACAAGTCACACGATCATCACCAAACACAAACATAAAGGGTGAGCTTAAAAAGGAATAAACATGCATAAACAATAATATAAACACCTTACCCAAATGAATTTAACTTAAATAGTTTCCCATTCTTAAAGACCTTTATACCATGAGGTTCAAATGAAACCCTAGTCTCACAACCTATATGAGATTAGCACATCTAATCATATTGTGTACACACTCGACCATGGCCTTAAGGATATCATATGCTTCCACGAACCTGCCCCCTCGAGTTCTAACCTCGTAATCTAACACGCATGAACACATCCAATTACAAACCTCCTCACTTGTAACACCCTCTAGTGTGAGCATGGAACATAAGAACCTCCCCACTCGTATCCCCACACAAGAGTACAACCAATACGAACCTCCCCTATCGTAATACAAGCAAGCATATCCCAGACCCAAGTCCATCACCACTAAGCATGCAAAACTCACCAAAAATGCAAATTTCCCTTGCACCATAGCCTGGCGTAGCTTAAGCACCGCCAGGAGATGTTGCAGACCGCCTAGCGGTAAAACAACGCCGCCAAGAGCCACACCTTCTAGGGATCTCCCTAATTCATCAATCGCTTGGCGGCTAATCTACACCGTCAGCCGCTACACTAGTAGCGTGAAACTGCTGGTTTTTGGCACCACCAAATAAGTTCTAATACAATAGACATCCAAGCACACATCCAAATTCCAGAACAATACAACACCTATTTGCTTATTCTCATGACTCAATTACACATTCGTATATAACATGCATTCACAACTTTCACTCATGGTAATACATGTAATTACCAAGGAAATCCTTCATATTCATAGTATAATTCACAACAGCCACCTTCAAATTACTTTAGTGCATTCTCCTATATACCAATGTGACTCAATATAACACTTCACACATCCAATGCATCAATCATAGCTATATTCACAAGTATTCACCAATTTAAACCTTGTCACTCTTAACTTCTACAATGAAAACAACATGCACATAAGAAAATCACAAAACATAAACTAAATATTGCCTACCACTCATGCAAAATCCCATCTTACCTCAAACAACACCTAGTACATTCCATCTATTCCAATACCTCATGCCCAATCAAGTTTAGCATCATCATACAATTATATTCCATGCATTAGACCTTCCCCAATACAATTTGTCCAATAATTACCACATATATAAGTCAAAATAAACCCCACAGAAATCTAACCCGGAACCATTACAACCAAAACGCAAAGTGCATCTACGCACTAGGCTATCACCTGGCGATAAGCATGTACTGCCAAGTGGTGCATCAAATTCTGGACAAAACCTATATTTGTCTTGCACCTATGAGAAACCCTAATTTTCCCCAAGACTCAATCTAGTTATCCAAGTGCATAAAAACCACATCAAATCACGTTTCCAGTATCATACAAATCCAATTACTCATACAATTTTAAATGTATGACAATTAAACTCTAACTATCATGTTTCCAATTCATTCACAAACCTAATGTGAACCCCTCACGTTCATGTTGTAAGACCCATAAAATTTAATTAATTAATAAATGCGGGTGGTGGGAACTTTGATGACATTAAATGTTAAATAGTATAACATGGAAAAGTACTAGCTTAAGTGGTTAAGAGTACTTGATTGTGTGAGAGGACTTGGGTTCAAGTCCTATGTATGCCAATTGTGTGTGTTTGATTTATTATTGTTTTTTTTATAATATACTTGAGCCCGTTGAGTAATAGTATAATCATAGGGTTATAATAATTATCACCAAATATGGGTTGGTTGAATGTTGATGTATTGAATTGGCATTAGTATGGTCACGGGTTCAAACCTTGATAGACATGAATTAAACCCTATTTTTTGTGAGAATCGGCTTTGGCATGAATGTGTAAGGGACAACCAAGGGGGCTGGAAAGAGTAGTATAAAAACTTAATTCAATGACCATAGTAAGTATGTTTTCTGTGGCATAGAAATTCAGAACGAAAATTGGAGAGTGAGTGGTGAGTTTTGGGTGCACAAGAGGCTGAATTGGGAGAAGGATTGAGGCAAAGCATTAGTGAGCAGAGGAACACTCATATTCCCACATTTTTAACAAGGATTCCAAGTTAGGGGAATTTTTCCTTGTGTGTGTAGATCAAATGTGTTATGATTTTTGCGTTTTTGCTCTTCTCAATTGGTTCCTTTGTGTTGGGAATTTCGTGTTATGTGTGATGAGATTGAGAATTGGTTTGGTTGATGTTGTGTGTAAAACCCTTTTATGCCTGATATGTTTAGGATAAGGGTTTTAGTATTGAATGGTTATTGTTGATTAAATCTCGAGTATTGGTAGTTCAATTAGATATAATACATGTTCATATGGTTTGATTGTTGATAGAGATTGAAAGACTGAGTCTATATAATTTTGGGATGTGCTTGGCTTGAGTCGCGAGCGAGGAGTTCGTGATGGGTAGACCGCATGCGAAATGTGAATGACTTAGTTCACCGGAGGTACTCTTGTTGGGATGAGTAAGCGAGGGAGTTCATCTCATGCTCAACTTGAGAATTCTATGAGCAAGGGAGTTCATAGTAGGAAAGGCGGGTATGCAGGTCCAGGTTCGAGCGAGGAGTTCGGATGACGGGCGAGGGATGGACCACGAGCGAGGAGGGTCGTGGAAGCACATGCAATCCCAAGATTAAGAGTGCATGCATGAACTCGTAATGGTTATGAGTGGGGAAAATGGGTATTTTATTATAAATGGTTGAATAATTATGAATTGTCAGGTGGGATTACTTCATATTTATTTTACATCTTGGTGCATAGCTCACCCTATCTGTTTGTGTGTGACGATGATCGGGTAATTTGTTATTCGGGAGCATATGATGTTACAGGTGAGCCAGGAGCTGCATAGTGGCGGAGAGTGGGGAGCAGTTACATGGGACGTTTATAAATACTTGTTATTTAATTTTCACATAATTTCATTACTGCATTGGATTTCCAAATTGTAAAAGCGAATTATGAGTAGATTTGACTATTTATAGTGGTTAGTTATTAAACTTTACAGTTTTTTTAAACTTTCCCGCGTTTTGGGAAAGGTTTCCATAATAAATGAGGTATTTTTTTCTGTTTTGTTTATTTAGATTTAATTTAAATAATATCCTACCAGCATGTTACACATGTAATCATCCAATCATCAAAACATCATTAATAATGGAAATTCTCAATCAAGTATATCAATAAACAATCACGTAAGGGTACAAGAATTTACAAAACATCCAAAGATACCACATAACCCACAAAACACAAAAAACCAACTAATCCAATTTCTGCTGCTTAGCGAGCCTTCATTGTCGCCAAGTGGTTTATGGGCAGAACCCAAAAACTAGGTTCTTGCACAACATGTGTCACCTAGCAGGTCAAGAACACCATCATACGGTTTATGGACAGAAACCCAAAAATGTGATTTTACAGCGCAAAATGAAAAAGAAAACATGCATCCAAGCTTTAGCATATCACGAAACACATAGTTCGACTACAAACATGTATGTACAACTTCGTTACCTAGATTTCCTACTCCAAAAGCACTTATAAAATCCTTCTTGCACAATCTTGATTCACTCTTGCCTCCACCAACGAACCAACCTTCTAATCCTTTCCTTAGGTCAAGAATTTAGTGCCCTCACAATCAGCCCATTTATTGCTCTTGAACTTCCACTCTTCTACCCTTCTAGATTCTCATATAATTGCTATTGCTAAGGTTTATAGGCTTTCCACAACTTAGCAAAAATAATAAAACGTGAAAAGAACTATTTAGAATTAGGCAAAATTTGAACTTACATCCACTCAATTACCAAGCATATCCACAACCATCAAGTCATCACATGTTTCATGACATTTCATGCACACATACAATTATAAGATCTCATCCTATGTTTATTCATACATGCAAAAGAAATAAATAATTAAAACATCACATTAAACTAATGGCATACACAAGATTCGAACCTAAGACCTCTTAACACCACTTAACACACTTAACTACTTGAGCCACCATCACTCCTTACTATGATTAAACAAATCAATGGTTTTAGATATTCTACCAATACACAATTATGGTTTATTAAATATCTATTCTTTATTTAATTTTCCCAAGTCTTATACCAAAGAGTTTAGGCTTTATTCCATTCCCACTTTCACGAGTCATATGCACCAACAACCTTGGTCAATGAGTACTTAATGAACTTGCCAATTTGTTATAGTTGTGGTGTGATAATCACGAAATCGTCTTGATTAGAATCATGGATGGAAAATTCTTCATCAGTGAAGATACCTAATCGAGTTGATGCTTTGGCAATAACATTTGTGTGCTAATCAGGAGTTGCCACCACCAACGAATCTGTCAGCGATGGTACTAAGGCTACCTCTAGAATTTGGTAGAATTATTTGTGGTTCCAGTTGTGGCTACTCTACTAAAGGATTTGGAATGGGCTTTTCAGATTGCTTGGATTGTTGGCCTCAAGCACGTCTTGGGTTTCTTTCTACTCGATATCCTCGGCCATAGGAGTTGAAGCCTCATCCACAAGTTCCCCTAGTTTGGGTGTGTTGTACAAACTGTGTTAGAGTGTTTTGATTGAATGAGTTTGGGCATGTTGTGTGACCCATATTGTGGTTATAGTTGCACCTTTTGTTTGAGTCTATGAATTGTGGGGAATGCTCTAGATGTGGTAGCTAAATTAACTCCAAGTTGTATGGTTCTTGGCATTTTTGTTTATGTTGAGAAGTTTGTATGTCTTGTACTTATTTTCTTTGGTGGCCTAAAGGTGCAGGGCTTTAGTTCTTTTTTGCTCATTTGTTCCTATTCTCCTCAATATCGTGTTAGTCAGACTCGTAAAGCGTCCATCTTCTCTAAACGATCAGTGAAGAGTGAGTCTAAAAAAAGGGTTGGGTTGTAGCCCACATGGAAGCGAATGCATTATAAAAACCAGATGTAAGTCAGGAATTTCTCCAGTTGATGTTGTAAAACACTCCATGAACCATTGGATGGTCCCTTTTGTTAGTTTTGAAATGGTTGAAAAGCCAAGAAGGGGGGTTGAATTGGCTAGTTAAAAATTTATGCTATCTTTGCAAGCTAAAAACCACCTTTAATTGAATCTAATAGATCACCAAGTTAGGATGCAAAAGGTGTTGGATAGTATACTTTCAGTCGATCAAAAACAGAGTTAACAGATTGATTTTACTAAACAAATTTTGTTCTAGTATAATCAATCGATTTATACTGGTTCACTCAAACCTGAGCTACATCCAGTTTGTCAAGGCAACATGAGCTTGACTTTGCACTATTTCAAAAGATTTACAAAGTATCCACCCCTACTCTTCCAAAATATGCAAAAACACCACAAAAGACTCTTGAATCACACAAGATTCACACCAGCACAGCAAGAACCCTCTTGCAGACCTGGAAAACCACCAGGCACACACACAAAGCTTGAGAAAGATCAAACCTCAGTGGTAACACAGCCCAGCCTACCACAAACTCCTTTCTCTAAGCTTCAAACCAAGCCAAAAGCTTCAAGAATTAATCCAAGATCAATCGTCAACTGCTGCAAACTGTATGATCACGAAGGAAAGAGTTTCCACAAGTTTCCAAAACAAAACCGCGTTCTAAAATGATCAACATACCTCTCTTTCGAAAAATACAGCTTATATAGTCAAATTGTTACGAAATTCAACAGGTTGATTTTCAAATCAATCGGTTGATTTCACTTGACTTAAGTGAAATCAGTCGATTAAAACCTAAATCAACTTATTGAATTTGTTGCAGTTTAAGACTACTGCAGCCAACCTTTTAACCTGTTGAAAAACCATTCAATAGACTAAAAGTGACATTTTAACTTGTTGAAAAACCATTCAACAGATTAAAAGACACACTTAAGACCAAAATCATCTAATTAATGCTACAAGGTCTACAACATGAATTACAAACAACAAATACACTTTCTTAATGACGTAACTACATGGAGAGCACATGTTCCAGCCTTGATCAACATGGTTATCATCAAATCTCCTTTCCTTCATCAATGTAGACTTCATTCCAATGGTAATGGCTTCAAGATAGTTCAAAATGCTTCATTTAATTCTTCATCAAATCTTCAAGAAACAAACCACCTTGGCTTCTCATGTTAACAATCTCCCCCTGATTTGATGAAGCCAACCTCTATTTCCTTTCATCTATCTTCTTCTATCTTTCATTGCAAATGCTTCCATTTCTGTGATACCATTAAATTGATGAAGTGACACCTTAGCTTGAAGATTGTGAACCTCAAAGACATTTACAGTAGCAATACACACAAGCTAGCAAGTATAGAAATGTGATCATGCTCCCCCTATCAATAATATGGGTTCAAATTCATATTTGATTATTGATTCCAATTTTAATGTTTAGTTCAATGTGATTGTCAAAAGTGGTTTCCAATTTTCCAATTTTTCTCCCCATTTGGATTCATCAAACAGAACAAATGCATAAAGATAACAAGCATTGCATATCATTTCATTAATACTGGAAGGGAATACAACCAACAGAAACAGAAAACAGAGAACAAATGCATAAAGTCGATACCAATAGCCGACTGAAATGAAAAACAACCAACTGAAACAGACAGAACTCAAACTGAAAAATCACAACCACAAGGATGCAATGCATAATCTTAAACAACCACCACACTCAGTCATCCTGAGGATCATTTCTTGTCTGGAATAAGTTCAACATATCATGGATATCATGAATTTGGTCATCCAATGCATTGAACCTCTCATTACAATAGTTGTGATGTGCATGTTGGGACACATTGAGCTCATGCAGCTAGTTCAACACCATCCTCTCAAATGTGAGTACACAGGGCCTCTATCCTCTGGAGGGTTGTAGGGAATCAAGTCCATGGGTCCAACAGTTGGTTCTTCCTCTTGATTTGCACTACTTAGGCCAGCTTCATGGTCATGTGCACCAACAACAATAGATCCAGCAGTTGTCCATCCATTTCCTACCTTGAGAAAGCCCATTTTGTGCAGATTTTGGTTGGAGGTATGATTCAACAGTCTAGTTGACTCTTCTAGCTAATCCTCTACATCAATTCCAAAGTATTCAGTGAATTTGGACACCAAAACCACATATGGCGGCCTAAAATCCGTGAGCCTCTTGGCCTTACCCAAATCAGTTTAATACAGTCCAAAGCAGTATCTCATGCATTCATGATGTTTTCAATGTGTTTTTATAAGTGAATCAATCAGTTCAGATCATGCGAGCTGCATGCACATTGGAATTGTACACTAGAATGCTTTTTGGTCAAACAAATCAGTAAAAGTAACACATGGCTGATGAAATGGGCAGTTAAGAGCAGATAGTACCTGACAAAAAGATGCTTTCTTTGATTGGTTCAGCTTAATAATTCAATTCGTGAGTAAATGCACAGTTTATGTAAAATCAACACGTTGAAAAACAGAATTAGTCGACTAAAACAGCATCAGAGCATCAGAGATTAAAAACAGAATCTGGTTAAGTGAAATCAGTTGACTGATTTCGAAAATCAATCGATTGAAAATCGTAAAATTGAACTTTATTTTTCCAGATTCAGTTTTATTGAAATCAACATACTGAATTGTGAAAACAACAGATTAAAAATCATAGCAAATCAATTTTTCAGCATTCAGTGGCAGTTTAAGTGAAATAAACATGTTGAAATACATAATCAACAGGTTGACAGATCATGTTTTTGCAAACAGAAGCAGATTTAAGTGAAATCAACACGTTGAAACGCAAAATCAACAGGTTGAATATGACAGTTTTCAACTTTTGCATACAATAGTAGATTTTTATGAAACCAGTGCATGAGTACATAAGATTAACATGCTACAAACACTTCAGACCACATTCTTGGTGTCTAATATGCCTAGTTTAGTTTTTAGCTTGTTAAACCTATCTCTAGCCAATGGTTTTGTAAACAAATCTGCCAATTGATTTTCAGTTTTAACAAATTTGATTTCACAATCTCCTTTTTGAAGATGATCATGAATGAAATGATGCCTAATCTCTATATGTTTGGTTTTAGAATGTTGTATTGGATTCTTGGTTAAGTTGATGGCACTAGTGCTATCACAATACAAAGGTACCTTGCTTAGCCTTACACCATAGTCCAAAAGTTTATGTTTCAACCATATGATTTGTGCACAGCCATGTCCAGCAGCAGTATATTCAGCTTCAGCTGTGGAAAGTGCCACACAAGCTTGCTTTTTGCTATTCCATGAGATTAGACTTGATCCAAGCAAATGGCAAGTACCACATGTGCTTTTCCTATCCAATTTGCACCCTGCATAGTCTGAATCTGAAAAGCTAATAAGATTTATGTTAGAATCACATAGATACCATAAACCAACATTGGTTGTTCCTTTGAGGTACTTTAGAATCCTTTTTGCAGTCTTAAAGTGTGATTCCTTTGGATTTGCTTGAAACCTAGCACATAAGCATACTCCAAACTGAATATCTGGCCTACTTACTGTAAGATAGAGCAAAGATCCAATCAACCCTCTATATTTGGTTGAATCCACTGGTTGGCCAGCCTCATCTGCATCCATAAGACAATTTGTTGCAATTGGAGTGGCAGCTTCCTTGCAATCCTCCATTTTGAACTTTTTCAACAAGTCAAAATAGTATTTTGATTGGTTTAAAAATGTTTCATGCTTGAGTTGCTTGACTTGCAGCCCTAGAAAGTAAGTAAACTCACCCATCATGGACATCTCAAATTCTTCCTGCATAGCTGCAACAAACTCTTCACACCCGAAGCCAAAACCTAACCCTTTTGGCCTCGATCTTATATGCCTCGGTTATACAACCAGGACAAAATAACAAAAATAACCGCGGCCAAATACTCTTCCTATATTGGTGAAGGGGTTTTTTTTTTTTCTGGAGTAGTTAGTTATTCGCTATAATTTGATTTAGACTCAAAAATCTGGACCGAGTGAATATATAATGGACCTTAGATTTGAACCATGTATATATACAATCTTAAATACATGAATCAATAAATTCGTGTAGCGTGGTAGATTTTTGTTAGTTTATATTATGTCTAACATTATTACACGTAGTAATATTATTTAGAAGAACACAAGTAATGGAATAACAATATATTAATTCGATATTTTGATATTAGGATAACACCAATATCTCAGGGAAATAATAACTTCTATAAAAAAATCGTTATACAATAAATTGCTAAACATTTTAGTTCCGAATAACTATTTTATTTTATTTTACAAATTCGATTTCCTCAAATAAAAAAATTTGATTTAAATAAAATTTATTACAAAGAGAGATTTTTCGAAAGATGATAACTCACGATATCCTGCAAATCTTTTTAATAGACAAAATCAGTAGAAATTTCGTGCCAATAACATAATTATGAAAAGAAACTGTTTTAATTTAGAAATACAAGTTATATAATTAAATGTACCATACCATTATATAAAGAGATGATTTCTTTGTGTCATTTTTTAATTGAATAATTTTACTTTATAATAGATAAAAAGTTATTTATTTATTTACTTAATAAAATAAATAATTGAACAACATAATTAAAAAATTTCTTTGAAAAAAAAACAGTTACATAATTATTTCAATACTATTTTGATAAAATTATTTATATGTATATGTATTTTAAATTAAACTATTTTTATATTTTTAGTTAATTAAATATAAAAATAATAAAGTGTATGTAATTTAATATAATAAAAACATAAGTATACATTTCTAAAAACGTATATATTTTTACTTATAATAAAACAATTGTTTATAGTTAACTAGTACAAATATATGGTCATGTTTCTCCACTTTTTTTTATAATAATACAAAATAAAAAATTATTAGTATAATAATTATTAAAATAAATAAATATATTATTAAACTATAAAAAATTTGTAAAAAGTAGTCATAAAAAATTAACCTCTATAGCTTTATGATAAATATTTTGATTTATTACAAATAGTTATTTTAGTTTTAAAAATATTAATTAAAGATAGTATAATAAAATTTTGTGTACAGAAAATATATTTTACTAATTAATATTATGGATGAAATTACTGTCAAAATTGAATTTTAAAATATCGTTTAAGAATGTATTGATTTGGTAAGGGGTTTGATTGAGGAAGGAATATAATCAATGGAATGAGAGGCAAACAAACCTTTAAAATATCGTAGAAAAACTTATTTTCAATTTTCAATTTTCAATTTTCAATTTTCACAGTTACTACATCCATGACAGAAACAGGGAACCCAAAACCAAATGCAGGTTCATCTTGTGGAGAAAGAAGAACAAGAAGATGCTCCAAGTACATAGTACCAGGAACCCTTGTCAAAATGAGAGATTCCAAGATCACACACAATCGAAGTTCTACCCAGATTTCTTCTTCTGCAATTTCACTAACACCATCTTCTACCTTTCAACACGATCCCTCATCACTCAACCAAGATAATGGGGTTCCTTGCTTTCATCTTCCCATGTATCATTCTCAACCCAGTTGCTTCAATCGAAAAAAACTGTTTGCGGTTACGCCTGTTTTCACCCCCACTCAAACATACCAGTTTTAGAAATAGTTGGAGATTCAAGTGAATTTTGTTTCTTTTATCATGAACTTCACACATGTCTTGGTTGGTGATATGTTTAAAAAATGACACAAAATGATGGTTGTGGCTCTCTAATTGTTGTGCCCTATTGTTCTTGATCTTCTTGTGTACGGTGTGTTTTTGTTGTGGCTGCAAACCTGCACCAGATAGGATTTGGGTTGAATTTTCTTTTCATTTGAAAACACTTTAGGTTCTTCGATCGTTAAGTTTTGTGCCATTTGAAACAGTAGAAAAGTGAAGGGTAGGAATTGAGGGATGGAAAGATGGAAACAAATTATTTTCTTGATTACATTGATTTGAGGATGAAGAGTAAAAATGTTGACATTCTCAATTTTAGGGGCATTGGATATTGGATCAGAAAAATGATTTTTTAATAACTAAATTTTGACAACTTTCTCTTATAATTAGATGTGTTATTTTGTAAGTGGTCTCCCATTTTTCATCTTTTCATTTTTTTTTATATTTTTAAACTAGTTAGAAAATGACATCTAAGTTGTAAGAAAAAATTGTCAAAATTTGGTTGTCAATGTATCATTGTTCATTGGACTAGCGTTTGGTTGATTTTTAAAGATTGTGCTTTTATAAAAAAGATTTTTATAATATTTAATATGTTATGAATTAATGATTGTTCATTGATTTGATACATTTACTCATATGATTGATACTCATATGATTGTAAATATTTGTATTAACTAATTTGATTTGTTTCTTTTATGAATTATATATTGTATATATAAATAGGACTCTTCCTATCAATAATTATATATTTCATAACACGTTATCAGTACGATGCTCTAACCAACTAAGGACTAGTGAAAGCTTTTTCTCTTTAACGGCAGTGCTCTGCATGTCTCAATCCAAGCTCTTTCTAATCTCTCAATTTATAATTTTTTCTTATATTCTTCCTCTTGTAATCACAATTTGTTTGAATTTTTCAATTTTCATCTTTGTCTTATTATTTTTATTATGACGGTGATCATTATTATTATTTTGATTATTATTATTATTATTATTATTATTATTTTATGTGCTAGTTCTAAACACGCGAAACGTTGCAAAATTTGGATTTGTGACCCTTGATATTACAAGGAAGAATTCCTTATATTGGATTTTAAATGTTGAAATACATTTAGATGCAATGGATATTGGGATACCATTAAATAAAGAAATAAAGCATCTAAGCAACTAATTTGCTCATGCGACAAAAATATTGTGAAAAAGGATTCACAAATATTATGAATTTATTTCATGCCTATGTATGGCTGGCTGGACAAAGCAATAAAGCTTTTGATGAAAAATCATGAGATCCGCCTAATCTGCTCCATTCCCAGAAGTGAATGCAGCAATCAATATTATGAATTTATTTCATGCCTTTGTATGGCTGAACAAAGCAATGAGCTTTTGATAAAAAATCATGAAACCTGTCCAAATTGGTTCTGCTCCATTCCCAGAAGTGAATGCAGTAACATTTGATTTATATTTTCATGATCGATCATGATCTTGATTTTGGACATGGTTATAAAGAAAATTTCGAAGACACATTTTGTCACCAGAAGTGGCACGATAATGTGAAAAAAAAGGAAAAGGAAAATGTGAAAATATTGACAAAAAGATGAAGGTATATATTATCATTACGATGGTAAAGGCCATTTGAGTTGTACTTATTGTACACCAGAGCATCTTACAAATAATGAGAAGAACATAGAAACACACTTTGCTTATGAAGATGGTGATTCTGATTATGGCCATATGGATGCTACTCATCTTAATATTGTTATTTTCTTTGCTAAAGCAAATGAAAGCATTGATCACCTAATTGATTATGAGAGTGTTGAAAAAAAAAATCTCATATTGATATTTACGTTTATATGAAAAACGAATGTTTTGCACTAGTACCAAAAGATATGTGTCTTATTGATAGTGCAACAACTTATACAATTCTCAAGAGTAATAAATTTTTCTCTTGTTTGATAATGCGAGACATCAATGTTAGTATTATTTATAGTACTA
>Ga0214543_1005497_pt1 | contig 23256 bp, 10 predicted proteins | sample CNSS2metaG_FD_160094 | JGI IMG/M metagenome (GOLD analysis project Ga0214543, IMG submission 160094) | Root nodule microbial communities from cowpea collected in UCLA plant growth center, Los Angeles, California, USA - CNSS2 | ecosystem: Host-associated > Plants > Roots > Nodule | place: USA... | reverse complement strand
ATTTTTCTGAACCAATGAAAGAAGAAGCCATTTACTGCTATGTTTGTATGGTAAGTGTTTACAATCAAACATTGAATGTGCATATTCAAATTGCTTCCTTCTATAAAATGTGAAAGAAGAGAAATAAGCTATTATATATCCTCTCATCTATGCGCGAAAAAAAAAAAAGAAGACAAATATTACTTAAGAAGAAGAAAGAAAGGTATCTAAGGTGAATGTTTTCCTTCAAAATTTAAAATTTAACTTCAATGTTTTCAAAATATTAGAAAACACAATTTTTACTCTCTATCCTTCGTTTATTTATTTTCATTACTGTATTTATAATTATTATAAATAAAAAAAATTACCTCATATTTTTTTCCTAGAATGTGCATATATGTGCTTTGTCAAACAGATATTAATATTTAAAAATATTTAGAAAATAACTTCTTAAAAATATAATTATATCTTTTAATTATATTAGAACCATCTATTACATGACTTAAACAAATTTGAAAACATTAGAAAAAATTAAATTCAGTTTAACAACAATGTATATATAATCTAAATTAAATTATTTGATTATATTAGAAAATAAAAATAAAAGATTAATATTCATAAAAGAAGCCAAAAATCATACTAATAAAAACAAAAACAAACTAAAAAAATATTTTTTAATATTACTAGGTATCTAGAAATAGTAAATTAATAATTTAGAAAAAAAAAATTAAAAATAAAATAATATGAGACAGGTTTAGATATCATTCTTCTCTGTAATGAGGTTTCCCTCCTTCTCTCTAGGTTAGATATGATTCTTTGTCAAATGAGTTGTTTATTTTAAAGGAATCAAATACACTATCTGATTTTTTCTTTCCGAACAAAGAAAAAGTAATTTACCGTTACTATTGCCAATATTAGTGTTTGGCTTGCGGTATCACAGGTTGTAAGAGTTTATTTTTGTCTCATATTATTCTATTTTTGTTATGAAATTTATGGATGTTCATTGAGTTGCTAGCAGTTATCTATGATCGATTGTTATTGATGTTATCATTAATACTGTAACCATTGAGTTGTATCCCTTGAGTTACCTTTTGTATCTATAAATATAGATTTCTCCTATTGATAAATGACACACAGAAAATCAATTTGTATTATCTATTCTATTTTACTCATTTATTTTATAACATGTTATCAGCATGAAAGCTATACAACTGAGTTAGTAGAAACATTCTCTCTTTAAAGACAAAGACAATGTTATGCGTACCTCAATTCAGGCTATTTCTAATCATTTTCTTATTGTCAATCTTTTTTTATATTCTTCTTGTTGTGATAAAAAATTATTGGACTTTATCAATTTTCATATTTATCTTATATTATTATTTTTATTGTCTATATTAATTTTATAGTTTCATAAATAAAATTTGATTATTATCAATATTTTATGAGTCAGTTTTAAACAAGTCAAACCTTACAAAATTTGAATTTGTGACTTTTGATATTACAAGAAAAAATTACTCATATTCTTGAGTATTAGAGGTTGAAATACATCTAGATGCAATGAGTCTTGATGATACTCTACAAAAAATAAAAAATAAAAAAAGAAAAAAGGTGGAAATAAAGCATCTGAATGTCTTCTTATGGCCAAACAAAATAATAAGTTTTAATGAAAAATCATGAGACCAAATTGATTATGCTTCATTCCCAGGAGTGAATGCAGTAACATCCATGAGACTAAATTGGTTATGCTTTGTTCCTAGAAGTGAATATAACAACATCTAATTCATATTTTCATGGTCATAAAGAAAATTTCGAAGAGGCATTTTATCATCAGAAGTGAAATAATAGTGTGAAAAGGGAAAAGAAAAAAATGAAAACAATGACAAATAATATGACAATATAATTTATCACTAGGGTGGTAAAGGCCATTTGGGTCATACTTGTCTTATATCAAAGCATCCTAAAACAGGGAGAAGAACATATAAACACACTTTGTGTTTATAAAGATAATGATTTTATTTTTGGTCATATAGATGTCACCCATCTTGATATTATTATTATTATTTTTTTTTTGCTAAACTAAATGAAATGGAAGATGGAAACATTAATCACCTTATTGGTGATGGAAATATTAAAATTTGTGTTTTTTGTATAAAATGGCAGAAAAAGTTTTTATGTGCCAATAAAATATATTTCTGTATATTAAATTATTTTTATTATAATTTAATTAATTTAAGGTGAATTCTCTATGGTATTATTATTATATAAAATATGCATGTTTGAGGTTGGTTATGTATAAGTAAGAAGAATCAAATTTTCTTTTATATTATGAAATGTATATGTAAAATGAGTGTATAATGAACATTTATTATTATTATTATTATTATTTTATAAACTTTATCCTAATAAACTATTTAAAAAATAAAAAGAATTCAATTTATAAGTAATTGAAATGTTATATATCTTAATTTCTTAAAATTCCTAAAATCTCTCGCCATATTCATGTTGTTAAGTCTTTGCTTCTCTTTTATTGCATTGGCATTGAGATTATTCTTATAATTTCTTAGTACCTTTCATTTTAGTACAGCTTCGCAAGTTGAGTGTTGCATGGTAGAAGAAGAAAGTCATTGGAGGAAAGGACTATGAGTTATAACTTCTAATAAAGAACATGAGTTCCCCATTAGCCACATTTGGTTGTATTTTCCTTATTCCAATACTCTCTTCCTTGTTCAGACATAGCTTTTGTTCCTCCCTTTCTTTCCATTCTCTTATTTCGACGTGCTGGATTAGCCAGGTTAATTAGCCAAAATTTATTTATATTACATGTGTGTTGTCTTTATTGAATTATGTAATCAACTATGATCATTATCTAATCATTTTTTTTATGTTTGAAAAAATAATTCACTTAATTGACTATGTACATGTGTAATCTTAATATTTCAAAATATAAAATACATGTGAAAAATAAATTAAAATATATTTTGAAATATTTATTTTCATAATATTTATAATAAATCATATTTTCTTAATTTTAAAAATTTCAGTGTCCGTGTACAATAATATATATCTTTTTATCCATACTAATAAAATAAATATAATTAAATATTATATATTGTTATAAAAACATATAATGAATATTAAATGTATAAGATGATTTTATATATATGTGTTTGAGGTTTTGTTAAATATCGGTATATGTGACATTATATTTTATTTGGATTAAATATTTGATACTGTGGGTTTTTAATAAAATATGGTTGTTAAAAACTAAGCATTTTGTTTGTATGGATTTGTTAACTTTTAATATATAATGTTATTTTATTTCACTCATGGTTTTGATTCTATATATAAGGTATTATTATATTACGATTTTGTGTTTATATGGATATATGTAATTGAGTTTTAATATATATATATATATATATATATATATATATATATTTAAAATGATTAAATTCACACATTTATAAATATATGAGACTAAATTAGTCCAAAATTTTAAGAAGAGACTAATTTTAATTTTAACTGAAAGTTAAGGAAAAAAAGATATTTAACCCCAAAGTAAATGTATAAAAATTTTGGATGTGCTAAACACGTAAATCACATCAAACACTAAAACAAAAATTGGTACCTTGAGCTCAAAATATTTTTTATTATGTCTTTTTTTTTCTATTTTATGTTTCTACTATAGTTTTAATAGTTGATATTAGAATCCTCTTGAGTAGATTGAATTATGAAACAAAGTGAAGTATGAAACATCTATGGTCTTGAAATGAAAAAGATCTTTCTAGGATCACTAGTTAAATAAATAAATATTTTTTAATGAATTATGAGCATTAGCCATTAGGTCGTTGATGAGGTTGTTGTAGTAGTTTATTCGTTCATTAGCCGCTTGTGTACTCTATCAGGACAGTCTTTTGAACCATACATAAGTATATTAAATTTAGTTAGTGTCTTATCTTGAATAATACCGACAACATCACATGGTGAAATAGAATATAAACATTCCAACATCAAAGTGATCCAGTTTCAACCAATTTTCTTTTGTCAACCTAAATTCATGCTTTAGTCACGTACCAAACATCAAAAGGTGTGTCCAACAATTTAGCATTCCAGTCAAGGATAACAAAGGTAATGCGAAGCTGTATCATAATAAAGATGTAGGAAGACAAATTTGATTTAGAAAGAAGAAACAAAGTAGAGAAGAAGAAACAAAGATCTCTGCCATATCTTCTAAGGTCTCTGATGCAGCAGGATTAGGTTTTCAATGAACATCGTTTTCTTTGAAAAACGTTTTTCTTTGCCTCTTTTCTGAACCATAGAAATGACGCAGCAGGTTTAGGTTTTCCATGAATGTTGTTTTGATCGAAAACCCTTTTCTTTTGCCGCTTCTCTCAACCAATGACTTCAACTGTGCTCTGTCTGTATCCCAACTCTTCATAGCAAAAATTGAATGCGCAGATTCTTCTATAAATAAATTAGTCTTCATTCACGTGAATGTATAGGACAAACCTGCTCAATGATTCATTATTTCTAATATCTAATCTTATCTCTACATCTTTTCAATACCTTCTTTTTTTTCTTTCATTCAAAACCTCACTTTTTCTGAACCAATTTAATTACTACTGTCTTTATATCTAACTCTTTATAGTAAATAATTGAATGTGCAGATTAAAATTGTTTCCTTCTTCTCCAATGTAAAAGAGGAGGAAGAAATGTGTAGTTTTTGAACCTTAACTTAATAGCATCTTATCTATTCATCATAAATTATGTCACAAATAAAGAAATGTCTTCATTTTTATTATAAATACTATTATTTTAGTAATAAAAAGTATTTTTTTACATTCTATATGCGTCACCTAAGAACATGAAATGTATGAAAAAATGGTTCACTTCATCATGAATTTTGGTTCAAGAAAGATTTCAAAGTTATTATGTTTCTGCATACGGTAATTTTTCATTACATTTTATAAACAATATTAAGAGGATTTAAATGTGTTTATATCTTTAAATATATAAAAAAAATTCAATTACTTTTGCTTTACCTCGATTGATGCTGAATAAGTAAAGTCCACATATTTTTTTTTCTGAACTAACTTTGATCTTAATGTGTTGTCTCACTTTTTTTATGTTTGATTCTTCAATTATTATATTTTTTTTATCTTTGATTCACTTTTGCTTATTGATGTTCTCTCTTCGATTGTGGTTGCAGAGGAAAAAGATCACTGGTACGTATTAATTCTTTGATATAATATCCTCTCACTATAGAATGGTGGGTTTACTTAAGAATTTTGCATGTCCTGTGGAAAGAGAAATTAATCAATGATTCAGATAATAACACTTTTGTTTTGTTGTTTTTATTTTGAAGTGCCGACAAAAAATAAAAGTGAAAAGAAAAGGAAAATTTTACTGCAGCATGTAAGAATTTAAAGAAAGGGAAGTTCTCGCACAAGTGCTTCTCGACTAGGATTAAAGAGTACAAATTATATCATGATTAATTGATTATGAGTTATACATCATTTCTCTTGCTAGCTTTAATGTTTTTTTATTGTAATAGTTGACATTAAATTTGTTTTTGTAATGTTAAAAGAGATAAATGGATGTGATGCCACGAGAATCAATCCAGAGTTTGTGAAAAACGTTGGGAGGACATTTTGGAACTTACAAAGTTACAATGATGAATTTATTATTCTGCTGCGACAATTCTCAAAATTCATAAGCTCGATTATTTTACTGATGATACTATTTTGACTTCGAGTTTATTTTTAACGTAACACACATCTCTTATTTTTGTATGTTTTGGTGCAAATCTCTCAATGCGGCTGTTTTAATCGAAGCTCGAATAGGTTTTCCATTTGTTTTTGTATACAAGGATCTTCATTATTGTTATCATTGTATATAAATCTTTTTATAATTTATTTTAGTGAAATACGAAAATGAAATGATTTTTTAATTTAATTATTATTTAGTTGTATTCTTTTTATTTAACTAGTATGATGTAGAATAATATATTCATTTAAGTGATGTATATTTTCTGAATATTCTAATGCATATATATATATATATATATATATATATATATATATATATATATATATATATATATATATATATATTAAGAGCATAAAAGTTATGTAAATCTATTTTTAACTAAAATTGTTCCTGATAAGTCTTTTTAACATATTATGGTAAAATGTTTTTAACTCTAGAGCAAATCGTACATTTTCACCATTTTTATTTAAATAAGTGAGTTAAAATATAATCAGATTTAATAAATATTTCTCTCCTCTCCTCTATGTTAGAAATTTATTATATACTTCAATCCATTTTTAATATATTTTATAGGCTTTAATAAACTTAATATATTTTATAGGCTTTAAATATTTCATAACCTTTCTTACTTGTTGTAAAATATGATAATTGGTAACATTCATTTAAATGTTACAAAATATATAAATAACATTTTCATTGAATGTTAGAAAATATATTGGTAACATTTTTCAAATGTTACAAAAAAATTAAATTCGCAATATTTTTCAGATGTTAATAAAGATGCTAATTGGTAATATTTTTAGAAATGATACTAATAATACATAAAAATGTTACTAAAACATTTTGGTAACATGCATTATATATAACATGTGTATAAATGTTATCTTTGTAAATAGTAACATTTTTTTAGACTTTAGCAACATTTTTTAAATGTTATTGAAAGTAATATATATAGTAGTGATATTTGGAGTATCAAATGTTTTAAGGGACAGAAAACTTGTTTGTTTAATGCTGTACTTAATGATTATCTGTAATTTATATCTATAGTGTCCTTTTCTTTTTTAACCAATCCAATATCTCTTGAAACTTATCAGCAAACAATGAAAAGATGTCTTACAATTGTGAATGAAGACAAATAATAGTAAAGAAAATACAAAGCAGAGAAGAAAAAAAAAGAGGAGAGGAATCCATCTGCAATTTAGTGTTTTTTTTTTCTGAGACGTATTTTCTTTTTCTGAGACAAATTGAGACGTTTTTTTTTTCTGAACCAATGAAAGAAGCAATTTAGTGTTGTGTCTGTATCCTACAAGACTGAATGGACAAATTGAAATTGTTTCTTTAAATGATGTAAAAGAGGAGGAAGATGAATAATTTATTATCCTCCCATTGTGCAAATTGAATGACTAATACCTATCCTTCAGTTTTGAACAAGAATCATGCATGTATTAAGAAATAATATTGTTTTGGTATTAAGAACGAATATTTGTATTAGTATAAATATTTGAAATAAATTATAAATATATTTGTAAACTATTTTTAATTCATTTCTTCACGATAAATTAAAATTTAATATTTTAATACTATTTTATTTCAATCCTAAAAGTAATTTATGTATGAATATTTACCCGATAAATACATATTTAAAATGTATTTCTGTATTGATTCAATAAATTTCACAATAAATATTTATAACAAAAGAAACTAATTAAAATGAATTAAGCTTAAGTTAAAGTGTAAAACCCATTTCTGTTTTTAAAAGTTGATGGACCCAATTTTATTGCAAAGGCCCAAGGTAAGCCGTTGTCTTATTTGCAGGCACCCTTTCAGTTTTCCACTCAGTCCCCTCATTCACTCAAAGTAACTCTCCTTTCTTTCTCTCCTATGAAGTAGAAACTGAGTTAGGGCGGTTGCCAAACTCTCATCCCATTGAGTGGAACGTCCTTTCCGCCGTGTAAGTTGAGCTCAAACTTGCATTTTTCACCTTTTCCAACTCTTATGCGTTGGTTCTGTCATGGGTTCTTCCTTAGAACCTCGTTCTTGTTCCTATGTTTACATTTTTCAGTCTTCTAGTTGTTTTTAAAGTTGTGGTGCTCTTTTTGTTAGAGCTCTCTCCCCCTTAGTTTTGCTTTCAAATTCAAGGTAAGGGAAGATCCCAAAAGCTTTTAAAGTGATGTTTTTCTGGTTTTTGCTTAAGATTGGGTGTTGAAATATACTGGATTGATGATTGTAGGGAATGGAGTTGATTGCATGTTTGTTTGAACAAGAAATATGAGTTTACTTGCGTGAGGAGGTAAAAAATCTACTGTTTTCGCCCAGGTGAGCAACCCTCGCCTAAGCGAGAATAGCAGAAAACTCACTTAGGTTTCTGCTCGATTTGTTGTTCAGGTGACACACTCTAGTTTTGAGCGAGAATAATCTCGTCCAGGCGAGCAGGTTGGCTTAAGTGAGAACTCGCAGAATCTCATAGTGCTCACTATTTGAGCTCTCGCCTAGATGGGAAGGGCTTGCCTGAGGGAAAGATAATTCAGAAGATAATTTGAATACCATTACCGTGTATTAAAAAACTAAAAATGTTGCATATAATAATACATAAAAATTAAGTAAATTTATTATTTAATTAAAAACACTCTTAATATTAAGAAAATTATATTTGTCTTAACTATACAAATACTCTTACCACTCCTTCGCGCAAAGACTGAAGTTGAGTTTGTTGTGGAGTTCTTTAGGGATCAAACCGAACATTTCATCCCTTAGGGTATGTCGACTCCAAACCAGTTTTTCTTTCTTTTCCAGTTCATATGTGTTGGTTTTGCCATGGTTTCTTCCTTAAAACCTTATTCTCGCCCCTTGTGTTCACACTTTTCAACTTTTTAGTTGTTTCTAGAACAATGGTGCTGCTTCCGTTAGGGCTCTCTTCCTGCAAGCTTGTTTGTAGTTTCGAGGTAAGGAAAGTTAGAATTTAAAGCTTTTAAGAGTATTGCATGTTTGTTGGTTGCCAAATCATATTTTTAAATGCTTGTTTGATGTTTGTATTGATTGAAAATATGTTGGGTGATGTTATGATTGAGTTTGTGGATCTGCATGTGTGAGCAGGTGAGAAACCTGCTATTCTCGCCCAAGCGAGCAGCTCTCGCCTAAGCGAGAGTAGTAGAAACTCACTTATGATTCTGCTCGAGTTATCGCTCAAGCGAAGACCTTCAATTTTGAGCAAAGAACAATCTTGCTCAAGCGAGAAGGTACCGTTTAAGCGAGAACTCACAGAATCTCACAACGCTCACTATTCGAGCTCTCATCCAGGCGAGAACGCCTAACTTAAGCGAAAACACTTGTGTCCCTTAAGCGAGGACTTTTAACTTGAGCGAGATTGGTACAAAGACATGTTTCATTATTTGATCTCTTCCATTATTTGTTGTTTTACTTTTCAAGAGTATTATGTATGATGTTGTGCCTGTATTATGGGATATTTTTAACTGAAATTGATGTGTTTGGTATGAGATGAGAATAGATGTGTGAGAATATGTAAATAAAAAACAAAAACAAAAGAACAATCTTGTGTTTAAAATTATTAAAAATTCATATTTAAAATTTAACTTCAATGGAAAACATCATTTTTACTCTCTATTCGTCATTTATTTTCATTAATGTATTTAAAATTATTATAAATAAAAAAATTACATCATTCTTTTGCTGGAACGTGCATGTATGTGCATAGTCAAACAAATATTAATATTTAGAAAGATTTATAAAATAACACCTTAAAACTATAATTATATTTTTTAATTATATTATAACTCATCTAATACATGACGTAAAAAAACATTTTTTAATATTGCAAGGTATCTAGAAATAGTAAATTAATAATTTAGAAAAAAATAAAAATAAAATATATAAGAAAATAAACCTTAAATTATAAAATCCAACTGTAACATAAAGTATATAAGAAAATATTAAAAAAATAAAACAGTCACATGAGATCAGTTTCTTAAAACCTGTAATATTGCAAGCCAAACATTCTTATTGACAATGATAACGGTGAATTACTTTCTTCAAAAAGCCAAAAACAGAGATTGGTATTTGATTCCTCTAAAATACCTAACTCATTTAAGAAAGAATGATATTTAACCTAAAGAAAAGAAAAACCTTACTTAAATATCATTCTTCTCTCTAGTGAGGTTTTCCTTCTCTTTAGATTAGATATCATTCTTTCTTAAATGAGTTAGGTATTTTAGAAGAATCAAATACTATCTTTGTTTTTGACTCTCTGAAAAAAGTAATTCACCGTTACCATCCTTAACAAGAATGTTTGTTTAGCTTGAAGTAACACAGGTTTTAAGAAATCGATTTCATGTGACTGTTTTATTTTTTAATATTTTCTTATATATTTAATGTTATTGCTGAATTTTATAATAAAGAGTTTATTTCTGTCTCATATTATTTTATTTTATATTTTTCTAAATTATTAATTTACTATTTCTAGATACATAGTAATACTAAAAATATATGTTTTAGTTTGTTTTAGCTTTTATATTATGATATTTTCAAGATTATGGCGAAAATTTATGAATAATTATTAATATAATCAAAAATTTAATTTAAATTATATATATTTGGGTGGTAAACTGAATTTAATTATATCTAATGTTTTTAGATATTTTAAAGTCATGTAATAGATAGGTTCTAATATAATTAAAAGATATAATTATATTTTTGAGGTGTTATTTTTAAAATCATTATAAATATTAGTATTTGTTTGACTATGCACATATATGCACATTCTAGTAAAAGAATATAGGTAAGTTTTCTTATTTATAATAATTATAAATGCAATAATGAAAATAAATACAATCGGATAGAAAGAAAAATTTGTGTTTTCCAATCTTTTGAAAATATTGAAGTTAAATTTTAAACATGAATATTCAATAATTTTAAACACAGATTGTGTTTTTTTTTTCTGATTATATATGAATATTCAATTTCAATAATTTTAAACACAGATTGTTCTTTTGTTTCCGTTTACATCTTTTACTCATCTTTGTGATATGAAAAGTAATATTTTCTTAAAAAATATTAAATTCAATCTAACAATTTGAAAACAACAAAAAATAATGTCATATGATTTATTACATAGAAAATAAAACCAAAAGGCAAACTTTTGTTTCAAAACTACAAATCATTATAACTACCCAACAAATATAATTTTTCTTTTTAATTAAAAAATAAATTTACTTAATTTTAATGCCTTATTATATGCAACATTTTTATTTTTTTAATACATGATAATACTATTAAAATTATCTTCTGAATTAAATATTATGATCTTAGTTTTTTTTTACATACCAATTTTTCAACTCGGAGCATTCATTAATTTGTTGAAGACATAAATGTATTATAAAAATATTAAAGTCACATTGATTTTCATAAAAACATAATATAATAAAAGAAAATTTTAAAAATATTTTAAATATTAATTAAGATAATTAAAATAGCAGTAAAGATGAAATGTAAATAAATATTTTTTAGAGAAGAAAATAGTAAAAGTTATAATTCATTTAGTATCTAATTTAAAAATGATATTTCATATTAAAAAATTATATTGATTTATAAAATTCTACATGATGATTCTTCAAATGGTAAGTGACTCTTTTATTAATGAGTGTATTAAAAAAAGTAAATATTTAATTAAGAAATATTTGTAACATTTTTTTTTAACCTAGAAGGAAACAAACTTGAATGAATTTAGATGGGTTTATATTCACTTATTTTTTCTAAATTGTAAAAAGGATGTGAGGTCAATGTATTAGAAGTCATCATGACAAGAGAAATTTTCTTAATAGTTTGTGCTAGAAAGTTAGACTTATGTATCCCTATTGTCATGAAAAATAAGTTTAAAAACAAGTTTTATCACTTTTTAGTATAGTTATTATCATTTGTCAATATTATATTAAAGCCATATTGATTAAATTCAAGCTACCAAGCTACCATATCGTAAAAACATTATATACATTATATTTCACTCTTGCCAATTGTATGTGCAAAAGGTAACATGAATAGTGTTGGTAAAGTCATGTGAATAATTCACTTTTGCCAATACACTTAATTATTTCCAATATTATTCATTTTCTCCTCTACATTCATGTGAATAAACAAGAACAGTTTTCAATGGTCAGCTGAGCTCATTGGTTCACAAAAGCAGCGAAAGAAAAGTGTTTCGAAAGAAAACAAAATTCATTGAAAATGTAAATGACGAAATTGCTTCTTTCATACTCATTGGTCCAGTTATTATTTATTTTTAATACTTTTCTAAGAATTATCAGAAAGCATGGTAAATAACTAAATCAAAACTAACTATCCACGTAAAAAAAATTAATTTAATTTAAACTAATTCATTGTTAAAAGAAAACAAGATAAAAGGCCAAAAATATTCTTTTGAAACTGCAGAATATTATAAAGTTTTAAAGGCTGTAACAATTATTTTTGTTATCAGGAACAGTTTTAGTTAAAAAATATAGATTTACATAATTTTACTTTCTTACTATGTGTATCATTTACCTATTCAATTTCATTGATTTTGTTTTCAACAGTACCTTTTAAATTAAATATTTTAATTTTAGGTTTTTCTTTTTTACCTATGAATGAATATTAGAGTATTTATACGTACAACGATCAAGAAAAATGATTAATCATAAATTTTTATATATATATATATATATATATATATATATATATATAATTTATTTATAAAACATTCTAACAATAAAATAAAATTTGTATAAAAAAAATAAAAATAAACAATGTATTATATTCGAGTGAATATAAATCAATACATTACAAATAGTCAAAACAATATTTTATAATTGAGCTTCTTCTTCTTCAACTTAGTTCAAGTCAGAACATTAATAAGTAAAAGTGAATAATAATAATAATTAAGAAAATGTATTAATTTTAGAAAAAAAAAGAAAACATACAGACTCTATGTACAGCAATAAAAGAAAAGAAAATAATAGAAGAAATTGTTGAATTTTATATATTTAAGATATTATTAAAATATTATTTTAATATTATTAAGTTTCTAGAAGTAGTAAATTAATAATTTAAAAAAAAATAAAAAAAAAATAATATGAAACAAAAATAATATAATACAGCTGTAACATAAAGTATAAAATAGTATTAAAAAAAATAAGAGTCGCGTTAAATCCGTATCTTAAAATCTGTGATATGCCAGACATTCCTATTGGCACTACGAACGGTGAATTATTTTTAATCGGAAAGCCAAAAAACAGAGATTGTATTTGATTCCTTTAAATTAGCCAACTCATTTATCAAAAAGTCATATCTAACCTAAAGAGAAGAGAAATCTCTCACTGTGCAGCTGCGCATGTGTTCTTCTTGAAGGTAAGTTATCTATCTTTAATTCTCGCATGAATATGTTTGACAGAAAACCTTTTCTTTCATGCATATCTATGTTAAAACTTTTCTCTTTTTTGTTCTAAGAACATGAAATTTGTGATCTATGTTAAAACTTTTCTCTCTTTTTATTCTAAGAACATGAAATTTGTGAATATGCTTCACTTCATTCCCATTTGTATTGAGGAAGTTCTTTTCACTTGAAAGCTATTATTTTTCTCCATGTCTTAATTCTTCTTTACATTTTATAAACACTATTCACATAATATAGATGTGTTTAATATCTTCACATTTGTAGAAATTCAACACTTTTTCATGTAGGTAGAGTTTGCATATTTTTTTTCTTGTACATCTTTCATTTTGGTGTGTTGTCACTTTTCCAATATTTGATTCTTCAATCATTTTATATATATATATATATATATATATATATATATATATATATATATATATATATATTTATTTATTTATTTATTTATCTTTGGTTCACTTTTGTCTATTGATGTTCTCTCTTCAATTGTGATTGTAAAGGAAGAAGCTCAGTTGTAAGATATGGTGTTGGCTATTCGTAATGCACTGTTATGTATTAGTTCGTTAATACAATATCTTCTGTGTGGAATAAGTTCACATTTGAAGAAAAATTAAATAGATGGCTGTTTTTTTTGACAATGCTTTGAACATTGAGTAAGTATTTCATGTCCAGTTAGAAAATATTATCTTGTGTATTTTTTTCTTTGTTTTATTACTTTCACCACTTCATCTTTCTTTTTATTTTATTTTTCTTTGTTGTTGTTGTCTTTAATATCATTTAAAGTGATCGGAAATGATGTATAGGAAACTGAGGAGCTATATTCCGGATGAAAACTCAATACACACAGAAGCAATGAAAGGAACAAAACTTAAGATCCCTGCAACCTCCAATCTTTGTTTTGTTGGTTTTTCACTGTGAAGAATTTTTTTTCAACCTACGATACATCAACAAGACATAAAGAAAGTGAAAAACTGTCAAATAAAATCCTGACACAAGTGTCCTTGACTAGGTCAGTTTAGTATTATAAATATCAAATTTTCTTTTTATTTTAGATGTTTGTTTTTTTGAATATGATATGTTTAGCACCACTCTTCAAGAAGATATCTGAACTAGGTTTAGGTTTACTCTTATAGTGTGACTTCTGCAACCAACAAGACATAAAGAAAGTGAAGATATGATATGCTGCATATGATAGATGAGGTTATGGCAATAAACTTAGTTCAGATTTCTCTTGCAGCAGTCGTGCTAAACATATCCCAGTTTCATATGAGAAATACAAACATCTAAAATAAAATCAAAACCTGAGATATATAATGCTGAACTGATCTGGTAGAGAGACACTTGTGTCAAGACTCAATCTGACAACTCTTCCCTTTTTTTTAATTTCTTTCAAATTGCAACAAAATTTTCCTTTTTGTTTTTGTATACAAGGATTACTTTTTTGTATTGTATTTTAGTGGAAATTTTTAATTTTATTACTGTTTATGGTTGTATTTTATTTCATTTAACTAGTTAGATGTTCACTAAAAAGTCATGTATATATTCTAAATATTTCTAATAGTTACAATTTGAGAATTTATTATCATTTTTCTTGGCCACATGTTAGTGATGTAGATTTTTATTTAATACGATTTAGTGTTGCTATTTTCCATAACCTTATAATATATTATTCGAAATATGTAAAATTGAATTGATTAGAGAAGTTGTTCGTAATAAATAGTTTTATTAGGTCAATGCGTATGGAAAATTTATACATTTCAAAGGTGAGTTTGAATATCTATATTAATATTATTTGCTTCATTTCTTTTATATTTTTACACAAATTTTATTTTATAGTTAGAATGTTTTATAAATATAATATTTTTATATAATTTATGATTATTATTTTTCTTGACTGTTGTACGTATCATCAAATATAAAATAATAATAATAAATACACTAATATTCATCTATAGGTAAAAAGACCTAAAATTAAAATATTTAATTTAGAAGGTACTGTTAAAAGAAATCTACTTTTTAACTAAAATTGTTCTGATAAAAAGAATAATTGTTACCCCTTTAAATGTTTATAATATTCTGCAGTTTCAAAAGAATATTTTTGACCTTTAATTTGTTTTTCTTTTAACAGTGAATTAGTTTAGATTAAATTTTGTTTACCTGGATAGTTAGTTTTGATTTAGTTATTTACCATTCTTTTTGATAATTTTTCAAAAAGTATTAAAAACAAGTAATAAATTAATTATAAAATATATAATATGAGTATTTGGGTATCACGTTCAACTAAGAGAGATTTATTCTAAAGCAAGTCTCATGGGTATAACATTTTCACCATTTTTATTTAAATATAAGCAAATTTAATAAAATATTTTTCTTCTTTATTAGAAATATATTATTATATATTTCACTCCATAGGCTTTAACAAACTTAAGAAGTATTGTGTATGACTAATCTATATTTGGATTATCCAATATCTTTAGGGACAAAAAATTTTTCGTTTAGTGCTCCACCTAATAATTATTTGTTTTTTATTTATAGTGTCATTTTCTTTTAACCATCATTTGACATATATTTACATTTCTTTTTTGTTTATATTTACATTTTTAATGAATTTTGTTTTCGTTCAAAACTCTTTTATTTTGTCACTTTTCTGAACTAATAAGCTCAACTGAAATTCAGTTGCTTCACTTGGAATTCGTATTTATTCAGAATGACTATCGGAAACGCGTTTTATAAAGTAATCTTATTTTATCATTATCCTTATTTATAAATGAAGATAAATAAATCATATTTTAAAATTTGTTTCATGGTATGTTTCTTCTCTATTTGTTTTAAAGATTTAACGGTAACATAAAATACATAAGACAAAATCATGTCACGTGATATAGGATTCTAAAGCCTGTGTACTGCAAGTCATACATTGGTATTGGGGCATTGGTTTAACATAGAAGAGAGAGTAGGTTTGGAATAGAGAATAGGTTTAATGAGATTAAGAAAATAGTAATTCCAACATAGTTTCGTTTGCAGTGCATTCTTGTTCAAGGTATATCACTATGTTTGATTCTTCTTATTTTTTTAGAAAATTGGAGAAAGCAGTGGTATGGTGAAAGAATATTTGACAGAAAACCTTTTCTTTCATCTCTATCTATGTTAAAATTTCTCTCTCTCTTGTTCTAAGAATATGAAATCTGTGAACAAATGGTTGTATTGAGCATGTTCTTTTCACAGAGATGCACTTTCTATCAAGGCTCATTTATTTGAAACCTTTTTGTTTTCATCTGGCAGTTGTTCTTTACATTTTATAAATAGTATTCACATAACATAGATGTGTTTAATATCTTCACATTTATAAAAATTCAAAACCTTTTTCATGTAAGTAGAATTTGCATGTTTTTTTTTTCTTGGTACATCTTTCATTTTGGTGTGTTGTCACTTACTTTTCCAATGTCTGATTCTTCGAATGTTTGATTTTTCAATCATTATATATATATAGTTTTGGTTCACTTTTGTTTATTGATGTTCTCTCTTCAATTAGGATTGTAGAGGAAGAAGTTCAATTGTAAAATTTGGTTTTGACTATTCCTAATGCATTGTTATGTATTAGTTCTTTAATACAATATCTTCTCTACGTGGAATGAGTTCACATTTGAAAAAAAAAATTAAACTAATGACTATTCTTTGTCACAATGTTTTGAACATTGAGTAAGTATTTCAAATCCAGTTAGAAAATATTATCTTTTGTATATTTTTTTTTTCTTTGTTTTATTACTTTTACCTCTTCATCTTTCTTTTTATTTATTTGTTCTTATTGCTGTCGCCTTTAATATCATTCACCGCAAGAAAGCAAGTTAATAGCTTCCACTAATTTGCGTGCAGGAAAAAGTGGACTCCATTAAAGTCAGTTTCACTGACTTTTTGGTGTCTCAAAATAAAGTAAAAATATTAGAGTGGGGAAACCACTCTAAACCAACTAAACTTAAACATATCGATAAAATTTTAATAAATATTGCATTAAAGAATCTATTCATCTTCCAAGATTAAGTAACATTTTTCTCTTCCATTACACATTTGCCTACACCTTTTCTCTAGGCGCATCATACATCATCTGTCGAACCAAGGTCTCTCTATCTTTCATCATTGAACAAATAGGAAAAGTTTTGCATCCATTGCATGACCAAAACAACATCCTTCCTTCTTTGGTGATAAAATTTGTGTGTTGTTCCCCCACGGATTCTTGAAGCAGAGAAGGGAAAATGTTACGACAATTTTTTTATTTAATTATTATTATTATTTTCTATAATATATTTATAAAATTTAAAGGCAAAATTATACATAAAATATTCACACACACACACACATATATATATATATACAGTACTGTATGCATCTTATATCTACATCGTTTAGTACATCTTATATTTCCTAAATTACAAGAGAAATTTTTTTTTATTTATATACAGTTTTTCCCTCATATACTGGCTTTCAAACAGGTGGAGGGAAAAGGTTATGGATAGGGTTCACTTGGACTGTTGGGGGTAAATAGAAGGTAACTCCAATTTGTCCTTCAATGATAATTGACGCGTTTGGAGCAGAGAGAAAAGTAATAGTAGAGTTTCTCGTTCCATGAAATGTTACAGAATTATTCACTGCATTTGTTTGCCATGCATTTCCAGGGAAAACAGTCACAATGTTGTCAAAGAAGGGATCAAGCATGTTGGGAGCAGCCATCTATGATAAGGTTATAAAATTTTGTTTTTCACATAAAATCATAAAATAGGGAAGTGACAAATATCACATAAAAAATACAACATATCATAATAAAATGAAATGAAATGAAAATTCTCCCAAATCCATAAAACTAGATTTTTATTATACTTTTATAAAGATATTGATTAATTTTGTAGTGACTAGTTAGCATAAATGAGCTAATGGCCAACAAAGTAACTCAAGAACATCTCATCTTGATTAATACTAACTCGTTTAAATCCCCAAGGTCATACCTCCAACTACAATAATCAAATCTTTATTTATCATAAATTTTATTTCAATATTTAAACCATATAATTATATAAATAAATAAATAGGATCAATGCATAATTAAAAAATATATATAAATAAATAAAAAGGATCAGTACATAACTCGAGATAAATATACATACCATTCCTATTTCGTTTCACTACCACCACTCCTATTTTGCTATTTTGATCTTACTGTCTCCATTCAATTATGTTTTCTTCTTTCAAATTCTAGTTACCGTGGTTTGTTATGGATTAAGTTCTCATTTTTTTAAACCTGTAATTTCATGTGCATTTATTAGCATCTGATCTCATTCCATTACGTGGAGTAATGAATAGATAATTATGAAGGGTTTCTCTTTTCTCTTTTCCTCTCTCTCTCTTTTTTATAACCTAACAATATGTCCATTTTACCTAACAATATGTAAGTTTATCCTTTATATATATATACATACTTATGTAACTTAACAAATTTATTTTACGTTTCTTCTTTTATAAAAATATTTTATTTTATTAACATTCTAAAATATTTAATATATTTCTTATAAAATCATCGATTATTTGTATATTTTGGATATTTATAATCTTTACATTCATATGTTCATAATTTATTATAATAATAATATGTATATTATATATATATATATATATATATATATATATATATATTTGTAATAATACTAATAATAATATATAATAAAATGCTTATAAAGTAATACATTATTTATTGATTTATGGATGTTACAATTCTCCCCTACTAAAAGAAATTTCGTCCTCGAAATTATTTATTTATTTTTGAAATAAATAAGAGTAAAGGTTTGTTATTTTCTCTTCTAATTCCCATGTAATATCTCCATTAGCTTCATTCCACATGACCTTCACTAGAGGGATTTGTCTGCCTCTCAATTCTTTGACCTTCTTGTCCATAATTTGTACAGGTATTGCATCAAATGTAAGGTTATTCTTTAATTATACTGTATCAGGTGTTATCACATGGGTTGGATCAGAAATATATTTTCTTAATTGAGACTCATGAAAGGCATTATGAAGGTTGGAAAGGAACGAAGGTAAGCAAATTTGATAAGTAACATGACCTATTTTTCTAAGAATTTGGTAAGGGCCAATAAATCGGGGAGTGAGTTTTTTTGATTTCATCACTCTACCAATTCTAGTGGTTGGTGTTACTTTCAAGAATACATGATCACCTTCTTGAAATTCAAGAGGTCGTCTTTTCTTGTCAGCATAACTTTTCTGTCTACTTTGAGTTGCTCTCAATTTGTCCCTGATCATTTTGATTTTCTCTGTTGTTTGTTGAATCATGTCAGGACCTAATACTAAAGGTGTTCTACATTTCTTTCCATATAATGCCTCATAGGGTGCCATACCTATGCTGGAATGGAAACTATTGTTATAGGTGAACTCAATCAAAGGTAAGCATTGATCCCAACTATCAGAATTTTCTAACACACAAGCTCTCAGCAAATCTTCCAAAGATTGAATGGTTCTTTCAGATTGTCCATCAGTTTGGGGATGATAAGCTGAGCTAAGGTGAAGCTTGGTACCTAAGGCTTGATGTAAACTTCCCCAATATTTTGAAGTAAATTTAGGGTCCGTATCAGATATAATACTTATTGGAATTCCATGTAACCTGACAATTTCTTTTATGTATAATTCGGTCAATTTTTCCAATGAATACCTAATGTTAATGGGTAAGAAATGAGCAGACTTTGTTAACCTATCCACGATAACCCATATGGAATCAAATTTTTGAATGGTTCATGGGAGGCCAACTACAAAATCCATTGCTATACTATCCCATTTCCATTCAGGTATATCTAAGGATTGTAGCACTCTTGCTGGCTTTTGGTGTTCTATTTTAGCTTTTTGACAAACTAGACATTTTGCTACATATTGTGCCACTTTCTTTTACATTTTGGGCCACCAAAACATTTTCTTGAGATCTTGATACATTTTTGTTGTGCCCGGATGTATGCTTAAATTGCTTTTATGTGTTTATTCTATAATCATTTCCTAAATTTCCTCATTATTGGGTACACACATCCTGTCTTTAAATCACCAGTGCAAGAAGGGTATTTGGTCGCGGTTATTTTTTCTATTCTGCACCGATTTTAGAGCCGAAGCATATAAGATCGAGGCCAAAAAGGGTTAGCTTTTGGCCTCGGGTGTTACCCGAGACAGAAACCCATTTTATGCCCCGGTTCTACTGAGAACTGAAGCCGTATCTTTATAGTACTGCCTTGGTTATGATGGAACCGAGGCCTAAGACATTCAAAATTAAAAAAAAAAAATCAGAAATGACACAATTGAATGGGGTTTTGGAATTCTCTTCAATCCTCTATCATCCCCAACAATGGCATTTTGGAACCAATCCACGACCCAACCCCATCTTCCATTTGCAGAAAGATTAATCTTTCCAACATCATGAAACACTTCATAAATGCATCCTTCCATCACCGATTATGGTTCTTCACAAACCCCACCACCCAATCTCAATCACCTACACAAAATCACCAAAACAAAGGCTATCAAACCATCACATATTCATCTTTACCAATTACTTTGTGCCAATACATAGAGCTATATCTAGCAGTCCCAATATTCTCCTCCTTTCTTCTCCTCTGTAAAAGAAGAACAAAGACAAATAACTATTAAAAAAAACAAGAACAAAAACAATGAGGGGGGTTGAAAGGTCGGTGGCTACGCATTTGGAGAAGAAGATGGAGCGAAAAACCCCCAAAATGGTGTTGCCGATGTTGTCTCCGGGAACAGTGGTGTGGTGCGGCTGCCACGGTGCGACGTAGTGCGATTGCGGCATGGAGGCTAATCGTTCAAGGAAGAAGTCGTCCAACTCTAGCGTGAAGAAGAAGATGGAAAGTGCTGACAACACCAGTGATGTCGCCAATTCTGACGATTGCTCCAGCGGCAGCTTTGGTTGGCGGTAGGAAGGTTCGTCTACGGTAGTTCTTGGTGGAGGTGACGTTCTCGCATGAAGGATGAAGAAGAAAGGATTTCCTACAAAGATGGGGGTCATGTTCGTCTGCAACTAGGGTTTCCTGCAAAGGATTGAAGAATGGGATTTGGGCCTAAGGCTGGCCATTTTAACCAGTTATACTGCTTCGGGTTCAAACAACCGAGGCATATAAGGCCTTACTGCCTCGGGTCACTATCAATCGGTGCATAAAACTTTTGTTTTAAATTTAAAAATCCAAGTGGCGGGAGGAGGGAAATTTTGGAGTGGCTTTAGGCCTCGGGTCCCTTAGAACCGAGGCATAAGACCAGTTTCTGCCTCGGGTCAACTAGTAACCGGGACATAAAATGTTGCATAAATTACAAAACTATCACTGCGTGTTTATATGCCTCGTTTCCACTATGACCGAGGCATAAAGTCTGAGTTAAAAAGCGTAAAATGCACTAGTGAATATCAAAGTTCCGATTTTATCTATGCCAAAATTCTCTCCATCCTTTTGTCCTATCAATATCTTTTTCTTTTGAATGAATTCATCACTTTCCTATGTCTCATGGATTTGTTTTTGTAAATTGTTAGTGATCTGAATGGAGTTTAATTGCATTTTATCATGGCTTAGGGTGACCGACAGATTCATCTCTCTAAATTTTTCTAACAAATTCATCTCATGAATCATTAGTGAGGAGATATGTAAAGATTTTTTGCTTAAATCATTTGTCACTATATTTGCCTTTCCTAGATGGTACTGTAATTCAAAATCATAATCTTTCAGAAATTCCATCCATCTTCTTTGTCTCATATTTAATTCCTTTTGATCAAACAAGTATTTGAGACTCTTATGATCACTAAAAACTTCAAACTTTTCACCATGAACATAATGTCTCCATATCTTAAGTGCAAAAACAATGACAGCTAGTTCCAAATCATGGGTTGGGTAATTTTCCTCATGTGTTCTTAATTGTCTAGAAGCATATGCCACTACCCTTCTATCTTGCATAAGAACACAACCTAATCCTATTTTGGAAGCATCACAAAATATAACAAAGTGCCTAGTAGGATCAGGTAATGCTAAAACAGGAGAAGTGGTTAATCTTTTCTTAAGTTCTTGAAAATTATTCTCACATTTTTCTGTCCACACAAAAGCTTGGCCCTTTTTGGTGAGTTGGGTTAAAGGCGTAGCTATTTTAGAAAATCCCTCAATGAATCTTCTATAATATCCTGCCAAACCGAGAAAATTGCGAATCTCAGTCATTATTTTTTGTGGTTCCCATTGTAAAACTGCTTCTACTTTGGCCGGATCCACTGACACTCCTTTATTGGAAATCACATGTCCTAAGAATTTTACTTCCTCTAACCAGAATTCACACTTAGACAATTTAGCATACAATTTCTTTTCTTTCAAGATTTGCAAGACAATCCGAAGGTGTTACTCATGTTCCTCAAGACACTAACACAAAAAAGCGTTATAACGTCACCCCTATAACGTCTGTCCAAAAAAAGTCCAACGTTAAAAATGACCGGTGGCATTTTTGTAAATTATCGAACTTTTTTAACGTCTGTCTATTCCAGGTCAGACGTAATTTAACGTCTGTCCATTCCAGATCAGACGTAATTTAACGTCTGCCCAAAAAACCCCGACGTCATTTAAAAAAGGACGTCAGACTGTTGTTCCCCCGACGTCACTTAATGTCGAACTCCTTCACCACCGACGTTAAGTTTTACTTATCTCTACGCGAAACGCAGAAACCTTACGATGTTTCACTGTTTCCGCGAGCGTTTTCCACCGGTGACCCCCATTTCGACTTTATCTAGGTGAGTTTCGAACGTTTTTCACCACCAAACTTGTTGGGATTTGATTATGAATTGATTTTAGGCATTTTGAACCGAATATTTTGCATTTTCATCCCCATTTGCAGCGTTTTGAGATTCGTCCAACTTGCTCTTCATCCCCATTTGGCTAACAGCGTGCAAAGACCTTAAAGCCACCTTCTCCAAGTTCGTCTTTCATTTGCTAGAAGGGGTTAGTTTTCCATTTCTAAATTTAGGGTTATTACTAAATTGAGCGTTAATTGTG